>ODAI010446167.1_pt1 | contig 16376 bp, 14 predicted proteins | sample 1539321 | NCBI WGS metagenome assembly ODAI01 (sample SAMN02144231, study PRJEB22623) | gut metagenome | biome: sheep rumen | host: Ovis aries | place: New Zealand | reverse complement strand
CAGGTAGCCACCGGGGATAATCGGCGGGCGGAACTGGTAGTTGACAATATTGACGAGCCAGCAGACGAGCGCCGGGCCGACGGTGGTGAGGAGTATCTTGTAGATGTCGCTCATGCCGGCGTGGCGGATGATGCTCTTGTAGGAACCGGTGAAGAAATAGAAGATGATGGTGAGCATCAGCGAAATGACGAATTTCACCAGCATGCCGCGCATGTGGAGGTTGGCCAGGCCGTTGACGCGGAAGGCTTCCATCAGGAAGAAGGCCAGTATGAAGAGCACAATGTCCATAATGAGGATGTACCATTGCGGAACTGTGCTGTGGCGGTATTTCTTGACAATGTAAAAGGATAGCTTTTTCAACATAGGCAATTAGGGTTCTAAAAATGCTCTCCAGGGGTTTTCTAGGGCTGTTCTTCGTCTGTTCTTCGTCTGTTCTTCGTCTGTTCTTCGTCTGTTCTTCGGTCGGAGGAGGGGCGAGCTGTGGGAGTCAAAAGTGCAAAGATAAGCTAAAAACGTGACACTTGCAAGTGGAAAATTGTTAATATTTCTTCGTCTCTGATTTACATGGTTTTCTATAGGCGCGCATCGACAATTTCGCGGGGCAGGACGCCCTTGACGTCGTAGACCACACCGGGCGTGCGGACCAATTTGCGCACGTCGAGGCCGAGGAATTGCTCGTGGGCGACGGCCAAGATCACGGCATCGAACTGGCCGTCAGGCAACTGGCCCGTCACCTCGACTCCGTATTCGTGGCGGGCGTGGTCGGCGTTGACCCAGGGGTCGTAGACGGTGATGTTGGGGGTGTACTCGCGGAGGGTGTTGTGGATGTCGACCACCTTGGTGTTGCGCAGGTCGGGGCAATTCTCTTTGAAGGCGAAGCCGAGGATGAGGATGCGGGCATCCTTGACGGGCACGCCGCGGAGGTTCATCTGCTTGATGGTCTGGTTGGCCACATAGGCACCCATGCCGTCGTTGAGGCGGCGGGCACTGCTCATGACGCGCGGCAGTACACCATAGACCTGCGCCTTCTGGATGAGGTAGTAGGGGTCGACCGAGATGCAGTGGCCGCCGACGAGGCCGGGCGAAAGGCGGATGAAGTTCCACTTGCTGGCGGCGGCTTCGATGACGTCGTGGGTGTCGATGCCCATGGCGTTGAAAATTTTGGCCAGCTCGTTCATGAAGGCGATGTTGACGTCGCGCTGCGAGTTTTCTATAATCTTGGAAGCCTCGGCCACCTTGATGCTGGGGGCTTTGTGGGTGCCGTTGACGAGGACTGCGTTGTACATGGCGTCGACCAGGTCGGCCACCTCGGGCGTGGAGCCGGAGGTCACCTTGCGGATGGTCTCCACGCGGTGTTCCTTGTCGCCGGGGTTGATACGCTCGGGGCTGTAGCCGGCATAGAAGTCGGCATTGAACCGCAGCCCGCTGACGCGCTCGACCACGGGGAGGCACTCCTCCTCGGTGACGCCGGGGTAGACGGTCGACTCGTAGACCACCACGTCGCCTTTCGCAATTACCTTGCCCACCACCTCGGAGGCACCCACGAGGGGGGTGAGGTCGGGGTGGTTGTTGTGGTCGACGGGCGTGGGGACGGCGACGATGTACATGTTGCACTGGCGTATGTCGTCGAGGCTGGAAGTGCAGCGGAAACCGTGCTTGTGGATGGCCTCCTGGAGCAGGTCGTCCTCCACTTCGAGCGTGGCGTCGTGGCCCTGCATCAGGGCATCGACACGGCGCTGGTTGATGTCGAAACCGATGGTGGGGAACTTGGTGGAAAAGAGGCGTGCCAGCGGCAGGCCTACGTAGCCGAGACCGATGACACATATTTTTATATCATTGATGCTCATCATATTGCAGCAAGGAGTTTTTCGGACACAAGGGTCACTTCGGCATCCGTCATATAGGGGTGCATGGGGAGCGAGAGGACAGTGGAGGAGAGGCGCGCGGCGTTGGGGCAGGGGCCCTGCATGCGAGCCACGGGCGCGAAGGCGGTCTGCGCGCTCATGGGCTTGGGATAGTAGACCATCGAGGGTATGCCGTCGGCCTTGAGGGCGGCCTGCACGCGGTCGCGGTCGGCGAGTTGGACGGTGTATTGCGCCCACGAGGAGCGGAAGCCTGCAGGGATATGCGGCGTGGCCACGCGGCCGGCAAGATAGGCCGTGTAGCGGCTGGCCACACGGTTGACAGCATCCAACTCGCTGTCGGCGAAGGCCTTCAGCTTGACCTGCAGGATGGCTGCCTGGAGGGTGTCGAGGCGCGAGTTGAGGCCGATGCGGACGTTGTCGTACTTGTCCGAGCCTTTGCCGTGGACACGGAAGGAGCGCAGGAGGGCGGCCCAGTCGTCGTTGTCGGTGAAGAGGGCGCCGCCGTCGCCATAGCAACCCAGCGGCTTGGCGGGGAAGAAGGAGGTGGTGGCGATGTCGCCGAAAGAACAGGCCCTCTGCCCGTCGATGCTTCCGCCGAATCCCTGTGCGGCATCTTCGAGGATCAGGAGACCATGCCGGTTGGCAAAGGCGCGCAGGGCGCGGAAGTCAGCCGGCAGGCCGAAGAGGTCGACGGCCACCACGGCGCGGGGCTTCAGCCCGGCGGGCAGGGCGGCCAGCTTGGCCTCGAGGTCGGAGAACGAGATATTGAAGGTGTCCATCTCCACATCGACGAAGATGGGCGTGGCGCCAATGTGCGAGACCACCTCGGCCGACGAGAAGAAGGTGAAGTCGGGCACGAAGACGGCGTCGCCCGCGCCCACTCCCCAGGCCATGAGGGCCAGTGAGAGGGCGTCGGTGCCGTTGGCGCAGGAGATGCAGTGCTTGACCCCCACATAGTCGGCCAGCTGCTGCTCCAGTTCGGCCACTTGGGGACCCATGATGAAGGCACCCGAGGCGGCCACGCGGAGCATGGCGGCGTCGATTTCGGGTTTCAGGGCCTGATACTGGCGGTTGAGGTCGCGGAACTGCATCACTTTTTGTATAATTTATTGTCTTTCAATTCATAGCTTCGGCCGCATTCGCACTGCAGGCTTTCGCCGAGGCGCTGGCCGCACTCGCAGACCCAGCCGATGCGGCGGGCGGGCACGCCGGCCATGAGGGCATAGTCGTCGACATCCTTGGTGACGACGGCGCCGGCGGCGATGAGGGCCGAACGGCCCACGGTGTGGCCGCAGACGACGGTGCAGTTGGCGCCGAGCGAAGCGCCCTCCTTGATGAGCGTGCGGGCATAGACGCCGTGGACGGGGAAGTGGGCGCGGGGGGTGACCACGTTGGTGAAGACGCAGGAGGGGCCGCAGAAGACGTTGTCTTCGATTTCAACACCCTCATAGACAGAGACATTGTTCTGTATGCGGACACCGTTGCCGATGCGGACGTTGGGGCCGATGTTGACATTTTGGCCGAGCGAGCAGTTGTCGCCCAGCGAGGCGCCGGACTGGACGTGGCAGAAGTGCCACACCTTGGTGCCGTTGCCGAGGGTGGCGCCTTCGTCGACGTAGGCGCTTTCGTGTATGAACGGGGGTTTTACCATCCGAAGGGGTGATTTACAAGTGGGAGTTTGGCCAGGGGGTGGTAGTCGCCGGTGAGGCCGACGGGCTGGGCATGGCGTATGTCGTAGACGGTCTGGATGCACTCCTTGGCCTCGGAGATGCGGAAGCCGCGACCGGCGAGCACCTCCTCGTAGGAGCGGGTGTGGAGGTCGGTGAAGCCCTGGCTGAACTCGAACTCCGAGCCGCCGACGGTGATGGAGCGGAAGGTGGTCTTACCGGCTTCGCGGGCGACGGCGGGGAGGGTGTCGGAGTTGATGCTGAGGAAGTAGCGCACGCGGGCCTGGCGCAGCTCGAGGTAGCCGGCCACGCGGTCGTGGGTGGAGATGTGGACGACGCTCTTCTGCACAGGGCCGAAGACCCAGGAGAGCATGTCGTAGAAGTGGACACCGATGTTGGTGGCCAGGCCGCCGGACTTCTGGAGGTTGCCTTTCCAGGAGGCGTAGTACCAGTAGCCGCGCGAGGTGATATAGGTGAGGTCGACGTCGTAGACCTTGTCCTTGGGACCTTCCTCTATCTGCTTTTTGAGGGCGATGACGGAGGGGTGGAGGCGGAGCTGGAAGATGGTGTAGGCGCGGTGGCCGGTCTCCTGCTCGATGCGCTCGAGGCCGTCGATGTTCCAGGGCGAGAGGACGACGGGCTTCTCGCAGATGACGTCGGCGCCGAGGCGGAGGCCGTAGCGGGTGTGGGCGTCGTGGAGGTAGTTGGGCGAGCAGACGGAGACGTAGTCGATCTGGGTGCCGGTGGAGCAGACGTGGTTGTTGTGGCGGTCGAAGAGCTCGTGCTCGGTGAAGAAGGAGGCCTTGGGGAAGTAGCTGTCGATGATGCCGACGGAGTCGTTCTTGTCGTAGGCGGAGATGAGCTCGTTTCCGGTCTCCTTGATGGCTTTGAGGTGGCGCGGGGCGATGTAGCCGCCGACACCTATGATGGCAAAATTTTTCATTGTTTGTGCTTCGGATTTGATGAGGTTCTCTAGGGGGATGGTAGGGGTTCTCTAGGGGAATGGTTCGGCCCTGTCCGCGATTGTCCGTCCGGGTGGACAATCGCGGACACGGTCAGGATGGGATGTTGGCCAGGCAGCGGGCGAGGCTGTCGGTCCAGTAGGGTACGGTGGTTTGGAAGGTCTGTTTGAACTTGGTCTTGTCGAGGACGGAGTAGGCGGGCCGCTTGACGGGCGAGGGGAACTCGTCGCTGTGGCAGGGGCGGATGTCGCACTGGGTGTGGCCGCTCTGGCGGGCGATTTCCTTGGTGAAGTCGAACCAGGAGCAGACGCCCTCGTTGCTGTAGTGGTAGATGCCGGGGTGGTCGCGGTAGGTGCCGTCTTCGATAATATTGAATATCGCGCGCGCGAGGTCGCCGGCGTAGGTGGGGGTGCCGGCCTGGTCGAAGACGACGTTGAGTTGGGGCTTGGAGGCGGTGAGGGCGAGCATGGTGAGGAGGAAGTTCTTGCCGTACTCGCTGTAGAGCCAGGCGGTGCGGAAGACGAGACTGCGGCACTGGGCGGCAGCCTGCTCGCCGGCGAGCTTGGTGCGGCCGTAGGCACCGGTGGGGTTGGAGGGCTGGTCCTCGCGGCAGGGGGTGTTGTTCTGCGTGCCGCCGAAGACATAGTCGGTGGAGACGTGGATGAGGGTGCCGTCCGCGCGTTTCATGGCCTGGGCGAGGTGGGATACCGCTTCGGCGTTGATTTTCATCGCGATGGCTTCTTCGCTCTCGGCGCGGTCCACGTTGGTGTAGGCGGCGCAGTTGACGATGAGTTGGATGTTGTGTTGCGCCACGAAGGCGTCGACGGCCTCTCGAGAGGTGATGTCGAGCTCGGCCACGTCGGTGAAGAGCCACTGGTGCTGCGACTGCGGCGCGAGGAGGCGGAAGTGGGTGCCGAGCTGGCCGTTGGAACCTGTGAGGAGGATGTTCACTTTGCGGGGTTAGGGATTAGGGATTAGCAATCAGGAATTCAGAAGGGGGAGGTGAAGTCGGCGAGGCGGGGGTTGCGGCTGTCTTTCTCGGAGAGGAGGGCGTCGGCGGCGGGGAGGCGCCAGTCGATGGCGAGCTGGGGGTCGTTCCACGCCAGGGCACCTTCGGCCTCGGGGTGGTAGAACTCGTCGCACTTGTACTGGAACAAAGCCTCGTCGCTCAGCACGGCAAAGCCGTGGGCGAAGCCTTTGGGTATGAAGAACTGGCGGTGGTTGTCGCCGGTGAGGAGGACGGCCACGTGGCGGCCGTAGGTGGGCGAGCCACGGCGGATGTCGACGGCCACGTCGAGCACCTCGCCGCGGATGACGCGGACGAGCTTCGACTGGGCGAAGGGCGGCTTTTGAAAGTGGAGGCCACGGACGACGCCGTAGCGCGACTTGGACTCGTTGTCCTGCACGAAGCGGATGCCGGGGCAGACGAGTTCCTCGAAGTTGCGGGCGCTGAAGCTCTCGAAGAAGTAGCCCCGGTCGTCGCCGAAGAGGCGCGGCTCGATGATTTTGAGGCCTTCGATGTCGGTATTGATGACGTTCATTTCAACTTATTAACTTATCAACTTCAAAAGGAACTGGCCGTACTGGTTCTTCTCCATGGGCTTGGCGATGCGGCGGATGTCGTCGGCGGAGAGCCATCCCTGCTCGTAGGCGATACTCTCGAGGCAGGCGATTTTGAGGCCCTGGCGCTTCTCGATGACCTCGATGAAGGTGGAGGCCTCGGAGAGGGAGTCGTGGGTGCCGGTGTCGAGCCAGGCGAAGCCGCGGCCCATGAGCTGCACATTGAGCTCGCCGTCTTTCAGGAACTCCTGGTTGACGGTGGTGATTTCGAGCTCGCCGCGGGCGGAGGGCTTGATGGTCTTGGCCACACGAACCACCTTGTTGGGGTAGAAGTAGAGGCCGACGACGGCATAGTTGGACTTGGGCTCCTTGGGTTTCTCTTCGATGGAGAGGACGCGACCGTTTGGGTCGAACTCGGCCACGCCGTAGCGTTCGGGGTCGGCCACCCAGTAGCCGAAGACGGTGGCCTGCTGGTCCTGCTCGGCGGTGGCCACGGCCTTGCGCAGCATCTGGCTGAGGCCGCTGCCGTGGAAGATGTTGTCGCCGAGGACGAGGCAGGCGCTGTCGTCGCCGATGAACTCCTCGCCAATGATGAAGGCCTGGGCTAAACCATCGGGCGAAGGCTGCTCGGCATAGGAGAAGCGGACGCCGAAGTCGGAGCCGTCGCCCAGCAGGCGGCGGAAGCCGGGGAGGTCGTGCGGGGTGGAAATAATCAGTATGTCGCGGATGCCGGCAAGCATGAGGACAGAGATGGGGTAGTAGACCATCGGCTTGTCGTAGATGGGCAGGAGCTGCTTGCTGACGCCTTTGGTGATGGGGTAGAGACGGGTGCCGGAGCCTCCGGCCAGTACGATTCCTTTCATATTCCTATATAATAAGTATTGCTTTAGTGCTTGTCGCCGCCGGCCTCGCTCTCTTCGCCATAGCCGTAGCCATAACCATAGCCATAACCGTAGCCATAACCATAGCCGTAGCCATAGCCGTAACCGTAGCCATAGCCACCGTAACGCTTCTTGATGAGGGGCACGTCGGTGAGGATGACGGCCATGTTCTTGAAGCGCTCCTTGTCGGCCATCTCCTGAATGAAGGGCAGGGAGTTCTTGTTGAGGTAGCCCACGCGCATGACATAGGTGGTGAGGTCGGCCACGCGGTTGATGATGGCGGCGTCGGCCACAATCTGGGCGGGCGTGGAGTCGAAGATGATATAGTCGTAGTGCTTGCGAAGGTAGGCCACGAGGCGGTCGAGTTTGTCGCCCATCAGGAGCTGGGTGGCGTTGGGCGGGGTCTTTTCGCAGACGATATAGTCGAGATGGTCGGAGGTTTCGCTGTGCATGATGTACTTCTCGAAGTTGTCCTCCTGATCGAGCAGATAGTGGATAAGACCCATACGGTTGTGGCGGTCGATGGTCTTGGAGAGGCTGCGCTTGCGGAGGTCGAAGTCGGCCAGCAGGGTACGCTTGCCCACATAGGCCAGCGAGAGGGCCAGGTTGAGGGCGGTGTAGGATTTACCCTCGCCGGGGACGGTGGACACCGTCTGGATCACCTTCTGCCCGTCCTTCAAGAAGAACGGTATATTGGAATGCAGCAGACGGAAGGCCTCGGTGACCACATCGGTGCCGTTGGCGGTGACGATGATTTCGTCGTTGACGCGGGCGGCGGGCTTCTCGGGTATCTCGCCCAGGATGGGGAGCGAGGTGGCACGCTCGACGTCGACCTTGGAACGCAACTTGACGTCGAAGAAGCTGATGGCAAACATGACCAGCGCGGGCAGAGCCAGGCCAACAAGAATACCCACCAAAGCAAACATCAGCAGGCGCGGAGCGGTAAGCTGCACAATGGCGGGTTCCACCACCTTGGCGTTGGCAATGGTGACGGCCAGGTTCATGGCTGTCTCCTCACGCTTGGAGAGGAGGTAGAGATAGAGTTCCTCTTTGATTTTCTGCTGACGCTGCACCTCAGCCACGGCCTTGTTTTGGGTAGGCAGGGCGGCAATCTGACTGCGGGTGCGCGCCTCTTGCCCGCGGGCTTCCTGCAAGCGCACGCGAGTGGCGTTGTAGAGGTTGGAAACGGCCGATATGATGGCCGCCAGCTCATCGTCCAGCTTCTGTTTAAGGGCTTTCAAATCGGGGTGGCTCGGACCTGCCGTCTGCTTGAGACGCTTGTAGGCCGACACGTTGCTGTTGTAGGAAACAATCATCGACTGGATGCCCGGATCGGAAATGCCTACGTTGACCGGAATGAGCTCCTCCTTGTTGATGGGGTCCGATACATAGTTCTTCACATAGCTGATGAGGTTCATCTCGGTCTCCAGTTTGACCACCTCCTCGCTGTAACGCTGGCCAGCCTGAATCACTGTGCCGGAGACGCCGGTCATATCGCCCAAACCCGAGGAACTCTTGATAGAAGCCACCTGGGCATCCACCTGGCCGAGCTCGCCGGAGATAAGAGTGATACGCTCTGTGATGAAGGCCTCGGTCTTCTGCGCCACTTTGTTCTTGTCTTCCACAGCGTCGTCGTTGTAGACAGCGATGAGGGTGTCCACAATCTCGTTGGCACGCTTGCGGTTGGCATCCTTGTAGGCGATGGAAACAACGGAGGCCATCTTATCGACACGGCTGATGGTGAGGGATTTGACCATTTGGCGAGCCATCGGTATGATAGGCTGCACCGAAAGTTTGAGGCGCACGTCCTCGAAGCTGTCGTCATAGTACTCGGTCTTCTCCACCTTGAAGGTGACCGTGTCGTCGAACTTCACGGTCTCGTTGTAGTAGGCTTCAGCCGAAAGCTCCTGGTCGTACTTGAATGCACGAAACTCATACTTATTGTTGGGCTTGGGGGTCACCTTGACATGGAAAGCCATCTCGCGGTTTTCCTTTTCTCTGTCCTCAATACTGAGCGCCAATGGTGCATCGCGATAGTAGGAGATTTTCTTGAACATGTCGTTGCGCGAGCAAGGATAGTTGAGCTTGAGGCGCTCCACCACCTGGCTCATCAACCACGAAGAACGCAGCATATAGATTTCGTTCTCCAACGAGAGGTTGGTGTTGTCCATACCCATGTTGCTGAGAATCTGATCCATGTTGCGGTTCTGGTACTTGATTTGGTTGCCATTGTCGCGCACCATGATGGTACCCGAAGCGGTGTAGGTCTTCGGCTGCATCTTGTAGAGAACAGCGGCCGCCACCAGGCACACCAGCACTGAGATAACGAACCAGTACCAGTTGTTGAGCACCATAAAGATAAGGTCGCGAATGGAAATGGCATTCTCATTCTGCCCCTCGGCACCCTGGCCGAGTTGCTGCTGATTGTTATTATTGTATCGTTCCATCGTTGGGATAATGATTTACGTGTTAGTTCTGCCTGTTGAGCTTCTGCATCAAGAGGTAATAGTACCAGGCCGAGACAGCTGTGGAAATGACAGAGAGTCCAGCCGAGATATAACTCATGGTCATGGGGTCGCGGTCGGCGGTGCGCTTGCGCTTGACGTTGGGCTCGACGTAGACGACATCGTTCTGGTGGAGATAGTAGTAAGGCGAATTGAACACCTCTTTCGACGTGAGGTCCAGCTCGCCGATGGTGCGCTGGCCGTTCTCCTCGCGGATAACGGTGACATTGGTACGGAGGCCGTAGATAGTGAGGTCGCCCACCATGCTGATGGCCTCGAAGATGGTGAGGCGCTCACCGGTGGCTTCGATTTGACCGGGACGCATCACTTCGCCCAGCACGCTGACCTTGAAGTTGAGCAGCTTCACGGTGACCACCGCGTCGAGGATATGCCCCTCATTGACCAGCCGGCGACCGATTTCGTTGGCCAACTCGGCATGCGTCTTGCCAAGCACCTGCATACGACCCAGCACCGGGAAGGTAATCTCACCGTCGCTGTCAACCAAATAACCCGTGACGGCCGACGAGCCGGGGTTCATCACTGTGCCGTTGGACACGGCAACTTTGTTGGTCTCCTGATTGAAACGCACGGTGGCTTCAGGAGTGCCACTTTCTACATAGATGTAGAGCAGGTCGTTGGTTTGGATGCCCTTTGAGAACTGTCCATTCTGCTCCAACGGGGTCTCGCGAGGTGCATCCTTGATATAAGAAAGCTCCACCGGCGTTCCACACGAGGCAAAAAGCACCACACCCGCCACTGCAGACACTACAAACTTGATAATTCTATTTTTCATATATTATACATTATTTCCAATTTATATACTACGTTCAATGTTAGGCACATACACAAATAGTGCATGGGCATACAGTTTTGCAAATATACGCTTTTTTGGAAACACCGAAAAAAATATTTGCATAAGGACACAAAAAACCTCTTTTCCGAAGGCCGAAAACACGAAAAAACGGCCGTTCTTGCAAAAAAAATATCATACTGATTTTCAGCAAGAAGAACACATCATCTTCTTCCCCTCTTCTTCAATGCTTGGGGACGGGGAAGAGGACCCGCGCGGCGGGAGAGGAGAAGGTGGACTATATAGGGGGACTGAACGTGCGAGTTTGGCGGAATGGATTTTATTTTGTACTTTTGCAGCCCGAAAATGCCATTCATAGCCGACATACTGAAGCATCGCAGCCTCTCGATCGTGGGGCTTGAGAAGAACACCGGAAAGACGGTGTGCCTCAACTATATCTTGCGCCGACTCAACGAGTTGCGCGTCCATGTGGGGGTGACTTCCATCGGAGTGGACGGCGAGCAGGTGGACAGCGTGTTCGCCACCGCCAAACCCGAAATCACCCTCTACGAAGGCACCCATTTCATCACTTCGGAGAAGCACTACCTGGTGCGGCAGGCGGTGTCGGAACTCGTGGCGGTCGACAGCCGGCGCACCTCGCTCGGCCCACTGGTGACGGCGCAGGTGCTGGTGCCGGGCAAAGTGCTGCTCTCTGGCGCAGCCACCACCGGCGCCCTGCGCGAGCAAATCAAAGCATTTGATTCCATGGGAGTTGACCTCTCTATCGTCGACGGAGCCCTGTCGCGCCTGAGCCTCGCCTCGCCGACGGTGACCGAGGCGATGATACTGGCCACGGGCGCCGCCGTGTCGCCCAATGTCAAGCAGCTGATTTCCAAAACCAAACACCTCTACCGCCTGGTGAACCTCGAGGAGGTGGACATCGCCACGCAAACCAAGCTAAACAGCATAGAATCAGGCCTATGGGCAATCGACGAGCAGGGAACAACACACGACCTCGGCGTGCAGTCGGTATTCCTGCTCGGGAGCGAGAGCGGCAACCTGCTGCGCCACGGAACCACGCTCTTTGTAGCCGGTGCCGTGAGCGACCGCCTGCTGAAACTGCTCACCCCGCAGAAAAGCGGTATCACGCTGATAGCAAGGGACTTCACCAAAATATTCGCCACGCCGGAGGTCTACACCGACTTCCTGCGTCGCGGCCACCGCATGCAGGTGCTGCAGCGGTCGAAACTGATTGCCGTCACCCTCAACCCCACCTCGCCACAGGGCTATCTGCTTGATTCCAAGAGTACTTGCGAGGCACTAAGCGAGGCGCTGCAAACACCCGTCTACGATGTGAAACAGATTGAACAATGAAGATAAAAGAGCTGATAAAACAGGACGCAGGATTTCAATATGTAATTGACAGCATGGAATTTATGTCGTCGGCCGGACGGCGCGCGATGCTCAACAGCGAGTTCAGCACCGATGCCGATGCACTGGAGGGGGAATGGAACCGGCTGCAAGCCGCCATCGACGCCATGCAAAACACTGATACCAAGCGCAGTTACACCGACCTGCGCCACTGCCTGATGCAACTGCACGACCTGCAAGCCACCCTGGCCTCGCTGAGCAGCCACACCACGTTGAACGAGGTGGAACTGTTTGAAATCAAAAATCTTAGCCACATATCCACCGCCGCCGCCAAGGCCATCGCCGAACTCGGCCTCTCCCCTGCCCTGCCACTGCCAGACACCACGGAGGTGTTCCGCCTGCTGGACCCCGACAGCACCGGCATCGCAAACTTCTATATCTATGACAGTTACGACCCAAGGCTGGCACCCCTGCGGCGCGAGCTGAAAGCCCTGCAGGAGCACGACGGCGACGCCGGGCGCATCGGTCAGCTGCTGGCCGAACAGAGCGACATACAGAACCGCCTCTGCACCATGCTCTCCGACCAGCTGCACCCATGGACAGATGCACTCGCAACCACCTTGGAACAAATGGCTTACGCCGATTTCCTGCTGGCCAAGGCCGAACTCGCCGTGCGATGGCAGCTCACACGTCCGCACCTGACCGAGAGCATCCACTACCGCAGCCTTTGGAACCCGCGCCTGAAGCACCGAAACGAAGAGCTCGGGTTGCGCTATCAACCTGTAGACATAGCACTTACGAACGGCGTAACCCTCATCACCGGCGCCAACATGGCGGGCAAGACGGTGCTGCTCAAAAGCGTAGGCACGGCACAGGCGATGGCGCAATGCGGCTTCTATGTGCCGGCTGAAAGTGCTGATACCATGATATTTGATGCCGTGGTGAAATCCATCGGCGACGAACAGGACGAGATGAATGGCCTCTCGAGCTATGCCTCGGAGATCATCAAAATCAGCGACATCGTGCGCCGCAGCCGCGAGGAGCGCATGCTGGTGCTCATCGACGAGCCGGCGCGAACCACCAACCCCGTGGAGGGCAAAGCACTGGTACAAGCCATCATAACCCTCATGGAACCAGCCGCTTCCACCACCATGATCACCACCCACTACGGCCAGCTGGGCAACGGCTGCCGTCGCCTGCGGGTGAAAGGGTTTGTGGAAGGGATGGAGAACGCACCGCTGACGCCGCAGAACATCAACCGCTTCATCGACTACTCGCTCACCGAGGACCAAAGCGACAACGTGCCCCACGAGGCCCTGCGCATAGCCTCCATCCTCGGCTGCGACGAGCAGCTCATCAGCCTGGCACAGGAGAATATCAACCATTAGAACCGCATCGTCATGCTGCATTTTCCACAATAACAGACCACAGCCCTGCCGACAACAGCAGGGCTTGTCTTTTTCTCAATCGGCCGTCGCATAATGGCTGCTGGTTAGCCGCCAACTGCGGCAGCCGATTCTGGCGCCAGTTGCACGGACAATCGCTTTCCATACAATAAAACAACGAGTTAGGCGTTATAACAGTAGAATATAAAATTGAGAAGAAGTTATGGGGCAATACGACTGGTGACATTTAAATAACATTGAAATGAGAAAAACATTCTATAAAATAAAATGCCAATATAAGAAAAATGGCATCAGAATTGAACCCAGCCAGGAGTACAATTTCAGGGAGTTCTTTTCTTTCAATGATGAAACTATTATGGAATCAAGATTTAGGATTTCACAAGAAGGTAGGCTATTCGATTTAATCCCATTCGACAAGTCACTGCACTTTGCCGTTTCGGAAAAGATGAGAGGTATCATTGAAAATAACCATATACAGGGATTGTCGTTTTTCCCAATTTGTATAGACAGCCCTGTTCCGATTTGGGGGATTGTACCAACTTCAAATGCGGGGGGAATAGTAAATATTGAACGGCTAAATAATCTTGAAGATACATCAGTTGAGTTTTTTGTTTCACTATGGGACGGATCGGATATTTTTTGTTTGGATAATACGCTTTGTCTAATTTGTACTCAAACCGTAAAAAAAATTTTAGAATCAAACAAAATTACGAATATTACTTTTGAACCGTGTTTCGGAATATTATAATACTCCCCATTTTCAGACAACAGAAAAGGAACTATCGGTGGCCACACGCTGCTTTGCGGCGGCAGCAATCTGGGCCTGATGGGCATCGCTCCCGCATATAGCCTCCACCCCACACCTGTGCGCGGTGAAAATGACAGAATAAAACAATAAATTGAACAGAAACAAACTCATTATGGAACAAATATTTTATGGATTCTACCCGAAGCACCAATGGCGGGAATTGCAGATAGAGCCAGCTGTGCACTATTATTCTTTCAAGCTATTGGAAGAACACGACCCTATTGTTTCCCATTCGAGGTACAAGGTATGCAAGGGAACAAAACCATACGACATTGTTCCATACCTCAATTGGTCGCAGTTCCTCATTTCTGAAAGGCTTAAAAATGTCCTTGAAGAGGGGCAGTTCAATGGCTTCAAATGTTTCCCTGCGGAGATTGAAGGTGTCACAGAAAAATATTATGGCTGGTTAAATATAAATGAAGCGGGGCCTATAGTAAAAGAAGATAGAGACGCAGACATTGTATGGTTTGACCTGAACACTTGGAAAGACTATGATGTCTTTCACTTGAAAGGAACATATACGAATATCTGCACCAAAGAGGTTAAAGAAGCCATCGAAAACGCCGCAATCACCAATATTGAATTTTCCTCAGAATATATTGGCGTTGCGTAATTTTATGCGGATAATTATACCAAATGGCTGCCATCCTTCATTCGTTAGATGCAAAAATACGAAAAAAGTAACACCTGAGATGAATTTTTTCTATTTTTCCCCACGGAGGAGGTCACAGAACATCGAAGCGACACAGGACAATCCCTAGACCTACCCTATACCCAGGCAGAATTTGAGTAAAAGATGATAAAAAGGGGAGTAAAATGGGAGTAAAACCTATAGACTCACATCCGATGTTCTCCCATCGTGAAAATCAATACGCTACCCGCAGTTTTTCAGACCGACTTTATTCAGATTGTACACATGAGCGAGTTCTATGCTAGAAAACACAATCCACTCTTAGAAAATAGACTCTTCCGTTTCGGTGGTGAGTAGTTCAAGTGCTTTCATTCCCATGACCGAATTGCCTTTCTCGTTGAGTCGCGGACTCCATACCGCTACGGAATAGCGGGATGGATAAATGGCGGCGATACCTCCGCCCACACCGCTTTTTCCGGGTAGTCCTACAAGGTAGGAGAACTCGCCAGCCTCGTCGTAGAAGCCACAGGTCTGCATGATGGCATTGATTCTCTTCACTTGCGATGAGGTGAGGCTCACACCATGAAAGTCGAACGACTGCCGATGGTTGGCAAAGGCCAGAAATGCCTGCGACAGTTCTTTGCAGCTCATTTCAACGGAGCAGGTGAGGAAATAGAAATGCAGAACGTCGGCGATGTCGTTGTCGATGTTGTGGTGGTACTTCAGCAGATTGGCAATGGCCGCATTGAGGTATCCTTGGCTTTCCTCAGAACGCACCACCTCGTCATTGTAGTTGATGGTGTCGTTGTGGCTGATCTCGCGGATGAAGGCGATGTAGTCTTCGTGGGGATGTGAGAGGTGGCTGAGCAGAATGTCGGACATGACGATGGCCCCGGCATTGATGAAGGGATTACGTGGATAGCCTTTCTCAAGTTCTAGTTGTATGAGTGAGTTGAACGCAGTGCCCGATGGCTCTTTGCCCATGCGCAGCCATACATTATCACCAAGGATGCTCATGCAGTAGGCAAGACTGAACACTTTAGAGATGCTCTGTATGGAGAAACGCGTGTCGGCTTGCCCCAGTGCATATTCATCGCCTTGCAGTGTGTTGATGCAGATGCCGAATTGGTCGGGGTCTACCGAGGCAAGAGCGGGAATGTAGTCGGCTTGCTTGCCCACTTGTGCATATGGACGGATGTCCATATAAATATTCTCAAGTATTTGATGGTAGTTCATTTCGATTCAGATATTCAAATGTTTTCTTTTATTTATGCTTCTGGGATAATACCTTATTTATATATAGCGAAATAACACTGTTGCCAACAGAAGCAGAAAGATGGTCAGTGTTTCGGTATTTCATATTTGTTTCTGTTTGCTAAATTGGAATTTATGATGGTTCAGAGTTATACCTCCTCTGCCTGCATAGGCTTGTATATCGTGTCTACCACTCTGCGCTGGCATTCGTCGGCATCGGAAAGAGGGTGGGTACTGATAAGCATAAGGACACAGGAGGGGTCGAGGTGTGCGTCATTCAGGATTCTGGGATCCTCCAACTCAACATGAAAACCGTTACGCTCGTAGAAGGCGATGCGTCGGCGTGTGATGTCATCAGTCGGAGGCTCCACTTCCCCGATTATCGGCAGATTGGTCTCTTCCCTCAGGAGTCTCAGCGTCAATGCGCCCAAACCCTTGTTACGGTGGATGTCAAGCGTAGCCAAATACAGGAGATAACGACATATGCCTAATTCAAATACTACAGCCATACCGCAGAAGTCGTCATCTTCAGTGATGGCATAAAAAGACATTTCCTGGCAGTGGTCTATCATCCACAGGAAACGTTCAGTGTCAGTTCTCTCCGCTTCGGGAAAAGCAGACTCGTAGAGCTCTGGAACTTGCGCTATCAGCGGGTCTTTGCTTGACTGTATTTTTAT
>ODAI011620301.1_pt1 | contig 16378 bp, 16 predicted proteins | sample 1539321 | NCBI WGS metagenome assembly ODAI01 (sample SAMN02144231, study PRJEB22623) | gut metagenome | biome: sheep rumen | host: Ovis aries | place: New Zealand | reverse complement strand
GTCACGGACCAGATATCCGGCATGATGTCCTTGGTGCTGGCCCGGCGCTGGAGCAGGGTTTCCCCTTTGCTGTTCAAAAACAGCGCGTCCACCACCAGATGATACCTTCCTTCCGGAATTGCCTCTCCCCGGAGGGCGGTTTCCCCCGTGAGGCGGCGGTCCGCATCGTATAAATCCCAGATTTCCATGTGATCCTCCCGTGTTTGAATGTTTATCCTTTTCTGTATTTTACACCCAAAAAGAACAAAACACAAGCAGTGCGCCGCCTTGCGGGGCCTGGGGATCAATGCTATAATACGGGAGGGAGGGAAGAAAATGGACGATTCGTTCAAGAAGCGGCTCACGGAGCTGGCCGCCAGAAGCTACACCCAGGGCGTTTATTGCTTTACCCATTTCCTGGATCTGGCAGGCCGGTCCGATTTTCTCAGCCTGATCCCCTCCCTGCCGCCCGCCCCCTGGACGCTGTTTGGCGGCGCGGATGGCTGCGAGAGGCAGATGCTGCGGTTTGGAAACGAAGACCTGTGCGGCTATGAGGAGCCCTTCCCCATCGCGGTGATGCGGGTTTCGCCGCTGAGCTTAAAGTTTGCCGAACCCCTTACCCATCGGGATTATTTAGGTTCCCTGATGGCGCTGGGCATTGAGCGGGAATTGCTGGGGGACATCGTGGTGAAGCCCGATGGAGCGTATCTGTTCTGCGAAGAACGCATCGCCCCCTATCTGGCCGAAAACTTTACCCAGGCCCGGCACACCCCGCTGCGCTGCCAGCGGACGGAGGAACTGCCGGAAGGGGCGCTGTACGAAACCCGGCGGATGACGGTGCAGCTTTCCTCCCAGCGGGCGGACGCACTGATCGCCCACGTATGGAAACTGAGCCGGGGAGAGGCCCAGGCCCTGTTCCCGGCAGGGAAGGTGTTCGTGTCCGGCAGGCTGTGCGAAAGCCCGGGCCACACGCCCAAGGCCGGGGACGTGATATCCGTCAGGGGCTTTGGAAGGGTGAAATACCTGGGAGTGGACAGCCTGTCCAAAAAGGGCAAGGAAAACACGGCGGTGGAGCTGTATATTTAATCGGAGCGGCGCGCGCAAAGCCGCTCCGCCCAAAACAACTGGAGGCGCTATGGGATACCCTTATACGATTTTAGATTGCCACACCCATATATATCCCGAAAAGATCGCGGCAAAGGCGGTCAAATCTATCGGCGATTTTTACGACATTCCCATGGACCGGGACGGCACCGTGGCAGACCTGCTGCGGCAGGCCGACCAGGTGGGCATTCAAAAAAGCCTGGCCCTGGCCGTGGCGGTGGAGGCCCGGCAGGTGGAGCACATCAATGATTTTCTCATCCGCACCGTCAACGAACACGCCGACCGGCTGTGGGGCTTTGGCACCCTCCACGCGGACATGGAGAACCCCGGCCAGGAAGTGGAACGGGTGCTGAAGGCGGGCATGAAGGGCATCAAGCTGCACCCCGATATGCAGCATTTTTCCCTGGCTGACCCGGGCGCGGACCGGCTGTTCGCCGCTTGCGAAGGGGTATGCCCCATGATGTTCCACACCGGGGACAGCCGCTACCATAATTCCAATCCCTCTCTGATCCCCGGCATTCTCAAGCGCCATCCCCGGCTGACGCTGATCTGCGCTCACTTCGGCGGATACAGCGAATGGGACGAGGCGGTGAAATATTTGGCGGACACCAATGTCTACGTGGACACCAGCAGCACCTTTTTCGCCGTGCCCAATGAAAGGGTGCTTGAATTGATCGCCGCCTACGGAGAGGACCGCATCCTCTTCGGCACGGATTTTCCCATGTGGCGGGCCATTCCGGAAATCCAAAATCTGCTGAGCCTGAGGCTGAGCGAAACGGCGCTTCAAAAAATCTTCAGCGGGAACCTGCTGAAAGTGCTCGGGGAAACGTTGGATTAATTGTTATTCTTTTTTATCGAATTGACAGACTTGTTTTCCAGGGTGAAATTCAATGCCCAGCCAAAAAAGCCGGTCGCTGTGCGCGCCCAGTTCCGCAGGCTCAATGGCTGCAAGTCCGCCTGTTGCGGCTTCGCTGAAATAACATGGTGAAAGAGAGCATAGCAAGCGAAGCGCCAAATCCCGGCGATTACCGGAAAAGCTCCGCTGTTTTGCGCATTCGCTCAGCCACCTTCACGCCGAAGGGGCAGCGGCTTTCGCAGCCCCGGCAGCCGATGCATTCATCTGCGCGGTGCGCCAGGGACAGGTAATGCTCCTTTAAAGAGGCGGGAGGCGAAGGCTGCATCACCGCCAGATCATACAGCTTATTCACCATGGCAATGTCGATATCCACCGGGCAGGGCTTGCAGTGGCCGCAATAGGTACATCCCCCGCCGGCAAACGTGTGCTTGGGGGCGCTGGCCAGCACGCTGGCATAGTCCTTTTCCCCGTCGTCCGCCGTTTCATACGCCACCGCCGCGTCCACCTGTTCCGCCGTATCATAGCCGCACAAAACGGACACCACGCCGGGCTTGGTCAGGCAGTAATGGATACACTGAACGGGCGTCAGCGCCACCCCAAAGGGAGAGCGCGCAGGATCAAACAGCCGCCCGCCTGCGAAAGGCTTCATGCAGGTGATGCCCACGTCCTGCTGCTGGCACACCTTATACATTTCCACCCGCACCGGGTCCACGCCGTTGAGCCCATCGCCGTAGGAGGATAACGCGAAATAATTGTCCAGGTTGTCCGTGGGCGGCATCAGATCAAAAGCGGGATTGACGCTGAACAGGATCATTTCCACCAGGCCGCTTTCCGCGGCCTTTTTCGCAATGATGGGATTGTGGGTGGACAGCCCAATGTGACGGATTTTCCCCTGGGCTTTCAGCTCCATCACATAATCCTGATACGGGCCCGGATGGCTGACCACCTCCCAGTCGCTTTCCAGATCTACATAATGGATCATGCCCAAATCAACATAATCGGTGCGGAGCCGGGTCAGCAGATCTTCAAATGCGATACGGCACTGCTCCACGTCCCGGGTTCGGGTATACTGCCCATTCTGATAGGTGGAGCCCACATGCCCCTGCACATACCATCCCGCCCGATCCTCCTGGATGGCTTTTCCGATGATGTCCCGGGACTTGGGATCGGGCATCCAGCAGTCGATAATGTTGATGCCCTGCTTATGGGCGTACTTGAGCAGCGCCACGGATTCGCTTTCCTCATGCCGCTCCAGCCATTCGCCGCCAAAGCCCACCTCACTGACCATCAGGTTCGTTTTTCCCAGCCGCCTGTACTGCATTGATCTTTCCCCCTTCTTTGGATTGCCTGTTTCTATTATATCAAAACAGCGCCTTCTCGGCAACAAGGAAAACCGCGGCAAAAAGGCCCGCCATGACGGCGGGCCCTTTTTGGATTATTATTTGGCAGGCAGGTGAATCAACGCCTGTCCTTATCAATGAATTCCAGGGTAATGGTAGCAAGGAAGGCAAAAGCGAAAACGAACATGGTCAGATGCAGCCAATAGCCGATCACATTTTCCTCGGTGTATTCAAAATTCGGATTATAGCTGGCCGCGGCGGCTTTCTCCTCCAGGAAGGATTTCACCTTTTCTTCCCCAATGATATCAATCGCTTTGCCCAGGCTCGTTTTCACGGTAATCTCCGTATCCCGCCTGGCCTGAACATCGCCGTTGCCCGCCAGCATATCCACTGCTTCGCCCACGGTGAAGGTTCCGCCCACATTAACGTCCTTGTATTTTTCCAAAAGGCCCTTGGCGTCAATGGCGTTCAGCACGTCGCCCACGGTGGTCAGGTGCGTCAGCTGGAAACTGGTAACGGGCTGCAAATCTTCCGAATCCATGACGGACTGAAGCACGTCGCCCAGCGTCACATTGGACCCAGGCAGAGCGGTGGTCCGCTCCTTCTGGAATTGCTCGGATTCCATCACGAAACGAAGCACATCCTGCACCGTCATATCCCCCAGGATCTGCTCCTTCTGGAACGCTTCAAAGGTGACAGACTGATCCAGCATTTCCTTCAGCTCGCCCAGGCTGAACACCTTGCCGATCTCTTTGGCGCGCAGCTCCTGAATCGCGCTGTTGTCCTTGTCCTGCAGCAGATCCAAAACCTGGCCCACCGTTACCGTGCCGCCAATTTCATTGTCCCGCATCTTGCTGATCATGTTGGCGATGGTGGCGTAGGGGCGGCTGTTGGTGTCGGACTGGGCGGCCAGCACCTTCAGGCCGGGATTGGAAATAGTGAAATGGGTCAGCGGTTCCGTCCATTCGGGCAGCGGCAGCATGCCGCCGGAAAACACCAATTGGAAAATCAGCACGAAGGGCATGATGGTCATGGCTGTGGTGGTGTTATGGGCCAAAGCCGAAACCCACAGGGACAGCATATCCGATGCGTAAGTGATCAGGAACATGGAAATGCCGAAATCCACCATAAAGTACGGCGTGATCAAGCCTTCCTTGGGATAGGGCACGCCCACCCACTCTGTCACATACAATGTCACGGCGGTCTGCGCCAGGCACAGCAGCGCCTGATACAGCATATGAGAGAACACGTAGGTGGAAATGTGCATGCCGGAGCGGTGCTCCCGCTTGATCACGTCCCGCTCCCGGCAGATCACCTGAATGGAGTTGAAGCAGCCGTTCCAAATGCACACGCAGGTCATGGCGAAGGAGCCAAACAGCGTGCCTTCCATGTTGAGGAAGCATTCGATCCGGGTGACCATGCCCACCAGGCCCGCGATCAAAGCGGACATGGGGATCACTTTCCAGTCGTTCTGATACACGAACATGCGCAGCAGCTTGCCCAGGTAAATGCCCAGCTGGGAGCAGCGGCCCCGGTAACGAACGGTATACTGTCTCGCGGTCTTATTGGTATTCAGTTCAGCCATGCTGCACCTCCGCGTACTTGAGCACATAATCGTCCGCCATGCCGTCGCCGCCCTCTTCCTTGCGGTTGACGGATTTCACGATCTGCTCCATGGTGTCGCGCTGGAAGAATGTCCTGGCATCCTGGATGCTGCCGTAGTAGGCCAGCCGTCCCGTCCGGGCGGAGTCCTTGGCCAGCACGATCACATCGTCGAACAGGTCGATCACCCGGTCCGGGGTATGGGTGATGACGATGATGATCTTGCCTGTATCGGCAATCTTGCGCAGCTGCACAAACAGCTCCCTGGCCATGACGCCGTCCAGGCCGCTGTCCGGCTCGTCCAGGATGAACAGAGAAGGATTGGAAATGAATTCAATGGAGATGGACAGGCGCTTTTTCTGCCCGCCGGACAGCTTTTCCACCAGATTGTTTTTCACGGGCTTGAGGCCGAAGATATCCATGACCTCGTCCACCCGCTCCCGCCGCTGCTTGCCGGATACGTCCTTGGGCAGGCGCAGCTTCGCCGCGTCCAGCAGGGTGTTGATCACGGTATCCTTGCCCCGCATCATTTCGCTCTGAGGCACAAAGCCCACTTCATGCTGCATCTTTTTATACTGGGTATACATGTTATTGCCATTGAGCATGACCTCGGCCTTGGCCTTTTCGTAGCCGTTGATGGCGTTCAGATAGGTGGTTTTGCCCGCGCCGGAGCCGCCCAGCAGCAGCACCATATGGCCCTGGGGAATAGCCATGTGAATGTCCCGCAGCAGGGTTTTTTTGTGGAAAAATTCCGTGGCGGTGCGCTCCTCAAGGTTGACGGTCAGCCCGTCATCCATGACAGCGGCGCTTCCGGAGGTGGCCAGACGCTCCATCTCCGCTTTGATATCCTCCACCTGCCATTCGGGCTGATATTTCTTGCTGAAGCCCCACAGCAGGGCGGGAATGATCCGGGTGTAATCAATCAGACACAGCCACAGCCATTTCTTGGGCAGGCCGTACACATTGATCAGGCCGCTCCATACCCGGATGTTGTAAATAAAATGGGTAAAAATCAGGGGAATCGTGATGATGGAAAGAATCATCAGCCGGGTCAGAGCAGCCTCGATGGCCGCTTCTTCAGACATGTTGTCGATGCGGATGGGAATAATGAATTCCGCTACGATGCTGATCAGCAGCATAGCGATCGTGATCACGCTTAATACTCTTCCTTCCGGCTCGCGCCCCGCGCATCGGGAAAGCTGGTATTCCCTGGCACCGGGAATCAGCGCCCACCAGCCCTTCAGGCCGGACTTCTGCAGCAGCCGCCAGATGCCGATGATCAGCAGGCCCTTGCTGATGATGGCAAGGGCGCTGGTTCCGTCAAACAGGATCAGGCATAGGATTTGAATGACCTTATCCATCTGGGTTCCTCTCCTTTGTTCTTCCGGGGAATCAGTCTTTCTTGCTGCCGGCCAGCTGCATCAGCAGATCCAGGATTTTCAGATAGATCCAGATCACGGTGAAGGCCAGGCCGAAAGCGGCGTACCATTCATAGTTCTGGGGATAGCCCTCCTCCACGCAGGTTTGGACGGTGGAAAAGTCGCTGATCAGGAACAGGGCCGCGATGATCAGGCCGATCACATCAAAGGCCACGCTCAGGACGGCATTCTGCATCATGCTCTGCACATAAGGCCGGGTCACAGGCAGCAGATATCCCAGGAAGCTCAGCAGGCCCACGCCAATGGAGCCGATGACCAGGCCCATGAGCACCATATGGAATTTCTTGTTCACCTTTACAATGCCGGAGGTATACAGCCAGCTCATCACAACCACCACCGCCACGGTGAGCAGCAGGGCTTCCAGGCCCAGATATTCATAGCCAACCAGCACCTTGAACACCAGGAAGGAGATCAGATAGCCCTGGCCCAGGCAATACACCGTGCCGGTAACGGGCACCGTCCTGCGGACGAAAACACCGATCAATTCGCAAATAAAACCGACGATCAGCACCCCGGCCAAAATACCGGTTTCTTTGGCGGAAAGGTTCACCACAAACTTTTCATATATCGTGATGGTCTGCCACACAGGCTCGGAGGCCAGCATCCCCTTCACGATCAGCTGGAGGATCATGCCCACCAGGGTGATCACCAGGAAGTAAGTGGTTTTGGTGGCGATGCCCGCATAGGAGGCCGTATTGGTCTCCGAACGCTCGGTGACCTTATTCAGCCTGTTTAAAATCGGGTTGGAGCGCATAAGCGTGGGCGTTTTTTCTTTTGATTTCTGGGAAAGCGTGCTCATGGTGAATCATCCTTTCATTATAAAATTATCTTGTCAGGAGGAAATCAAGAGGAAAATGGAAAACGCGTGCTCCTTTTTGGGCCGCCATCTCGGGGTCAGAAGGATCAGCCAAAGGCATTTCCTCCTCATTTCATCCCGGCTCGTCCGGTTGAAAGCAGACTTTCTATTTCTGCATTATACGTCCTTCCGGGCGATTTGACAAGGGAAGATATTTGATTTTTCCTGTTTCTGCCACTGCGCAGCGGGGCAAGAAGACTTTAAGGCACCAGGCAGCAGTCATTAGACGATAGAGTGCAGAGAATATCACACACAAGGAATACATCCGGACTTGGCACGACGAAAATATCTGAACTCTGAACTCTTTGCTTAGCTCGTTCTCCTATTGCCTATTGCCTGGTGCCTTTTTTCCATTTTTTATTCAAACCGGAAGATTTTTGTTGGATGTTGGTTGGATAAGATATGATATAGTATATAAAGCCGAAAGATTCCCCGGGAAATCCGGAAGGAAAGCAGGACGCGTGCGGTGCTTCGCGCCGCCCTTTCAGGCTCCGGCTGAATAAAAGATTTTTGGGCCCTTGACAGGAAAGCCCGTCATCTATTGAATCACAGGTATCGAAAGGAGAAATCTCTATGACCGAAAACATGAACAAGTTGCTCCAGCTTCTGGATCAGAACCCGGAAGCGAAGGAAAAGGCGCTGGCGGCGCTGAAAAGCCTGAGCGCGGAAGCCAGCGAAGAAGCCATGCTGAACAGCGTCTTCGCGCCTCTTGCCCGGGAAGCGGGCATTCCGCTGACCCTGGAGGACGTAAAAGGAATGGCCGAGCTCGTCGCCGGGGAGGACGCGGTCCTGTCGGCAAAGGATCTGGAGGGCATCAACGGCGGCGGGATTTTCACCCTGATCCCCAGGGTTCAAAAAGTGGTAGAGGACGTGAACGAAGTGATCGAAAAGATCAAAAAGAAGCAGACGCCTGGGCGGCCCAAGGGCAAGCCCACAAAAAACGGGCTCTGATCGGGCGTAAAAAGCCTGCGGCGGGTCAGCTGCGCGGCGATCAGTGAAGCCATGAAACACGCGCTTTTGTTTCGCCCAGGGATCATTTTTCGTTCATGGGGAAAAAGGCCAGGAGAGACACGCTGCTCTCCTGACCTTTTTTATCTCGGTCTGCTGCCTGCGGATGAAATATCATGGCACTTTTCATAGAAATTGCGTTGGTCAAAATCAGTTTAGAACTTGGAACTTTCAGTTTGGAACTCAAGCTCGATCCAAGCTGCAAAAAACCACAGATGTACTATTCTCTGTACTTGAAGATTTGGATTGTTTTTCCCCTTCGCCTTTGATATAATCAATACGGTTGAATTTGCGCTTTCCTGAAAGGATTTGTTTGATATTTTATTGATTTAATTTGTTATCGCTTTAGCTTGACAGAGCGATAAAGAAGTGATATACTTACCGCCGTAATCATTTTTTCGTCGATCAGGAGGAGCTTTATGGAGCAGGATGTGACCCAGGCGCTGCGCAGGGAAGAAAAAATCACCCTGGCCCTTCGGGCGCTGTATGAGCAGTACGGCTTCCGCAAATACCGGATGGGAAAATTTGAGGAATATGAGCTGTACATGGAAAACAAGAGCTTCCTGAAAAATCCCAATATCATTACATTTCATGATCTGGACGGCAGGCTCATGGCCTTGAAGCCCGATGTGACGCTGTCCATCGCCAAAAACACCCGGGCCACCGCCCAGTCCAGCGAAAAAGTCTATTACCTGGAAAACGTGTATTGGCTGGAAAAGCAAAGCGGCGGCTACAAGGAAGTCAACCAATTGGGGCTGGAATCCATCGGCAGGCTAGACGCCTATTCCTATTATGAAGTGATGCTGCTGGCCCAGGAAACCCTGAAAGCCATCAGCGAAAGCTATCGGATGCAGGTGAGCCATATCGGGTTCTGGGTGGCGCTGCTGGACGGCCTGAGCATCGAAGAAGCCGTGCGGCCGGAGCTGTTCTCCTGCGTCCACGGAAAGCGCCTGCATGAACTCAAGGCGCTGCTGGACGGCGCGGGGGTGGCCCCCTTCGCGGCGGAGCTGATCATGCAGGCCGCCTCCCTGTGCGGTGATTTTGCCAAAACCTTAGCCGCCGCCCGGCGCATCGCCATATCCAACGGCATGACCGACGCCCTGAATGAATTGGAAACGGTGTATGGACTGCTCAGCCAAAATGGCGGCGCGGAGGGCATGACCCTGGACTTTTCCCTGGTGAACGACTGCGATTATTACGACGGGCTCATCTTCCAGGGCTATGTGGAGGGGGTCCCCAGAGCCCTGCTCTTTGGCGGCTATTACGGAAAGCTGCTGCGCAAGTTCAGCCGGAACCTGGACGCCATTGGCTTCGCTGTCTACCTGAACGAATTGGACGTGCTGTTCCGCTCCCAGCGGGGCGCCGACGTGGATGCGCTGATTCTTTATGATGAAACGGCGGATCTATCCGCCCTGAAAATTGCTGCGGATTCCCTGCGCGCCCGGGGCGATGGGCTGCGGGTGCGGGTGGAAAAGAAAATCCCCGAGGATCTGCGTTATCAAAAGGCCTTCCGCTTTACGGAAAGCGGGCTGGAGGAGGTGACAGGGGATGCTTAACATCGCGCTGCCCAAGGGCAGGCTGGGGGATCAGGTGCTTTCCCTGTTCTCCAAAATCGGCTTTGACTGCGGCGGCATTTACGACGGCGACCGCCGCCTGGTGCTGGAAAGCCCGGAAAACGGCGTCCGGTATCTGCTGGTCAAGCCCTCCGACGTGGCGATTTACGTGGAATACGGCGCGGCGGACATTGGCGTGGTGGGCAAGGATATTCTGCTGGACGGCAGCCCCGACGTGTATGAGCTATTGGACCTGAACATCGGCAAGTGCCGCATCTGCGTGGCCGGGCCGGAGGATTATGTGGAGGACCGGGAATCGGTGCTGCGGGTGGCTACCAAATTTACCAAGGTGGCCCAGAATTATTACAACGCCAAGAACCGGGAAATCGAGATCATCAAGCTCAACGGCTCCATCGAGCTGGCCCCCATATTGGGGCTCACCGACGTGATCGTGGATATTGTGGAGTCGGGCCGCACGCTGAAAGAAAACCATTTGAAGGTGCTGGAAACGGTATGCCCCATCAGTGCCCGGCTCATTGCCAACCGGGCCAGCTATCTGTTCAAAAACGACGTGATCACGTCGATCACCGAAAAACTGCGGGAGGTGCTTCCTCAATGATGAAGATCATGCCGGTGGACGAATTCAGGCCCCAGGACTTCAAAACCCCGCCCATTCAGGCGGGCAACGAAATCGAAGAAAAGGTGGACGCCATCATCGCCGCCGTCCGGGAAAAGGGCGACCGGGCCCTGATGGAATTCGCGGAGAAATTTGACCACGCTTCCCTGTCCAGCGTCCTTGTCAGTGATGCGGAATTGGACGAGGCCTTTTCAGCCTGCGACCCGGACTTTCTTGAAACCCTGACCCGGGCCCGGGACAATATTGAAAACTTTCACAAGCACCAGGTTCGCAGCAGCTTCGTTGTCAGTGAGGAAAACGGCAAGGTGATGGGCCAAAGGATCATCCCGCTGAAGCGGGTGGGCCTGTATGTGCCCGGCGGCACGGCAGCCTATCCCTCCTCTGTGCTGATGAACGCGGTGCCCCCCAAGCTGGCGGGAGTGAAGGAAATCATCATCGCCACCCCGCCGGGACGGGACGGCAAGGTCAATCCCGCCATCCTCTGCGCAGCGAAGATCGCGGGGGTCACCAAAATCATCAAGGCGGGCGGGGCCCAGGCCATCGCCGCCCTGGCGTATGGCACGGAATCCGTGCCCCCGGTGGACAAGATCGTGGGCCCCGGCAACGTGTTCGTGGCCACCGCCAAGCGGAGGGTTTACGGCATCGTGGATATTGACATGATCGCCGGGCCCAGTGAAATCCTGGTGCTGGCTGACGGCAGGAGTAACCCCGCCTTTGTGGCGGCAGACCTTTTGAGCCAGGCGGAGCACGACAAGCTGGCCTCTGCCATCCTGGTCACGGACAGCGAAGCCCTTGCCAAAGCCGTTCAGGCCGAGGTGGAAAAACAAGTGGAAACCCTTCCCCGGCGGGACATTGCCCGGGTCTCCATCGACAATAACGGCAAAATCATCGTGGCCCATTCTCTGGACCAGGGCGTGGAAATCGCCAACCTCATCGCCCCCGAACATCTGGAAATCTGCGTGGACGAGCCCTTCGCTTTCCTGCCCCGCATCGAAAGCGCGGGCAGCGTGTTCCTGGGCCGCAACGTGCCCGAGGCCCTGGGGGATTATTGGGCGGGCCCCAACCACACCCTGCCCACCAGCGGCACGGCCCGGTTCTCCTCTCCCCTGTCCGTGGACGATTTCGTGAAAAAGTCCCAGTTCCTCTACTATTCCACCGACGCTCTCCGGGAAGCCAAGGACAATATCGTTTCCTTCGCCTGCCGGGAGGGCCTCAACGGCCATGCCAATTCCGTGGCCATCCGTTTTGGAGAAACCGTATGAGCAGATTTTTAAGCGACCGGCTGCAAAGCCTGGCCCCTTACGTGCCGGGGGAGCAGCCCAAGGTAAGCAATCTGATCAAGCTGAACACCAATGAAAGCCCCTTTTCCCCGGCCCCCGGGGTGACGGAAGCGGTCAAGGAAGCGGCGGGCAGCCTGCAACTGTACAACGACCTGTCCGCCTCCCGGCTGGTCGGGCTGCTTTCGGATACCTACGGCCTGGAAAAAAGCCAAATCGCCGTCGGCAATGGATCGGATGAAATGCTGGCCTTCGCTTTCCAGGCCTTCGGGGGACACGGGCTGATCTTCCCCGACATCACCTACGGCTTTTATCCCGTGTGGGCCAATCTGTACGGGCTGGACGCAAAAATCGCGCCGCTGGACGCGGATTTTAACGTGGATCTCCGGGATTACCGGGGCAACGACCGGTGCATCGTGCTGGCCAATCCCAACGCTCCTACCGGAAAAGCGCTGACGATATTGGAGATGGCTGAGATCGTGGAAAACAATCCCGATCAGGTGGTGATCGTGGATGAAGCATACGTGGACTTTGGCGCGGAAAGCGCCCTGGCCTTCGTGCCTCAATATGAAAACGTATTGGTGGTGCGCACCTTCTCCAAATCCCGCCAGCTGGCCGGGGCCCGGCTGGGGTTTGCCATGGGCCACGAAAAGCTGATCGACGATCTGAACCGGGTGCGCTATTCCTTCCATCCCTACAACGTGAACACCCTGACCCAGGCGGCCGGCGCCGCGGCGCTGGAGGACCCCCGCTATTTTGAAGCGTGCCGGAAATCCATCATTGAAACCCGGGAATGGACCAGGGAACAATTGCTGTCGCTGGGCTTCCGGGTGCTGCCCAGCAGCGCCAATTTCCTCTTTGCCGCTGCGCCGGGTGTCAGCGGGCCGGAATACCAGCAGCGGCTGCGGGAAAGGAATATCCTGATTCGGCATTTTGATCTGCCCCGCATCCGGGATTTTAACCGCATCACCATCGGCAGCAGGGAACAGATGGAAGCCCTGATACAGGCCACAAAGGAGCTGCTCGCATGAGACAGGCGCAAATCGACAGAAAGACAAAGGAAACGGACATTCACCTGACGCTGAACCTGGATGGTGTCGGGAAAGCGGACATTGATTCCGGCGTGGGGTTTCTCAATCATATGCTGGAATTGCTGGCCTTTCACAGCGGCATGGATTTGTTTGTCCGCTGCCAGGGCGACACCTGGGTGGACGATCACCATTCCGTGGAGGATATCGGCATCGCTCTGGGCCAGGCGCTGCGAAACGCCTTGGGCGACAAAAAAGGCATCACTCGCTACGGCAATTTCCTTCTGCCCATGGACGAGGCCCTGGTACTGGTGGCCCTTGACCTGTCCGGGCGGGACGCCCTGGGCTACGGCGTGACGCTGCCCACCCAGAAGGTGGGCTCCTTCGATACCGAGCTGGTGAAGGAATTTATGCTGGCCTTTACCCGCAGCGCCAAAGCCTGCCTGCATTTCCAGATGATGGCCGGGGAAAACACCCATCACATCATCGAGGCCATGTTCAAGGGCCTGGGCCGCGCCCTGCGCCAGGCGGTGAGCATCGACCCCATGAGAGCCGGGGAAACGCCCTCCTCCAAAGGGCTGCTGTAAGGAGAATCAGCCATGATCGCTATTATTGATTACGGCGTGGGAAACCTGTATTCCCTGAGCCATTCCCTCACCTATCTGGGCATTGAAAACCAGGTGACCCGGGAGGAAAGCGTGATCCTCCGGGCGGACAAGGTGATCCTGCCCGGAGTCGGCGCGTTTGGGGACGCCCGGAAAAAGCTCTCCGAAACGGGCATGGACAGGCTGGTGCTGCAAAAGGCGGCGGAGGGCGCGCCGCTGCTGGGCATTTGCCTGGGGATGCAATTGCTGTTTGAAAAAAGCTATGAATATGGCGAGCATCCGGGCCTGGGCCTGATTCCCGGGGAGGTATGTCCCGTAAAGGACGATCTGCCACCCGGCATGAAGGTGCCCCACATCGGCTGGAACGCCCTGAAATTCACCGGCGAATGCCCCCTGCTGCAATCCATCCGGGAAGGGGACAGCGTCTATTACGTTCACTCCTATTACGCCAAAGGCGCGGGTGACGCGGTGAAGGCGGTGTCCGAATACGGGGTGGAGGTCACCGGGCTGGTACAGCGGGGCAGCGTGTACGGGGCCCAATTCCATCCCGAAAAAAGCGGCCCGGTGGGGCTGAAAATGCTCAAAGCCTTTGGGGAGGTACATTGACATGCTGATTTTTCCGGCCATTGATTTGCGGGACGGCCAGGTGGTGCGCCTGGTGGAAGGGGATTACGACCGCATGACCGTGTACGGCAGCGACCCGCTTTCCGTGGCGAAGGAATATCAAGCCCAGGGAGCGAAATACCTGCACGTGGTGGATCTGGACGCGGCCAAGGACGGCACGCAGAAGAACCTGGCCGTCATTCAAAAGCTGGCCGCCGAAAGCGGCTTAAAGCTGGAAGTGGGCGGCGGCGTACGGGATGAGGCCAGCGCCAGGCGTTATCTGGACGCGGGCGTGAGCCGGGTGATTTTAGGGTCAGCGGCGATTGAACATCCAGAATTCATGGAGAAGCTCGCCAGGCAATATCCCGGTCAGGTGGCCGCGGGCGTGGACGCCAGGAACGGGTACGTAGCCATCCATGGCTGGAAAACGGTCACTGACATCGTCGCTTATGACTTTGTGAAAAGCCTGCCCCAGCAGGGCATCGACACCGTGATTTACACCGACATCAGCCGGGACGGCAAGCTGCAGGGGCCCAATTTGGAAGCGTATCAGGCGCTGAGCCGCATTCCGGGGCTGAACGTGGTCGCCTCCGGCGGCGTGTCCGCGGCGGAGGATATCCAGGCCCTGGCGGGCATGCATCTGTACGCCGCCATTATCGGCAAGGCGCTCTACGACGGAAGAATCACGCTGGCGGAAGCATTGTCGGCTGCAAGCAGATAAAACATACACAGCTTTCTCGGAAGGGAGGCTTGGAATCATTCATGATCGCAAAACGCATCATTCCCTGCCTGGACGTGCGCAACGGACGGGTGGTGAAGGGCACGAACTTTGAAGGCATCCAGGACGTGGCCGACCCGGTGGACATGGCCCGGTACTACAACGACACCGGCGCGGACGAATTGGTGTTTTATGACATCACCGCCTCCTTCGAGGGCCGGGGCCTGTTTACGGATATTTTAAAACGCACGGCGGCGGAGGTGTTCATCCCCCTGACCGTGGGCGGCGGCATCAACGAGGTGGAGGATTTTGAGCGGGTGCTGTCCTGCGGGGCGGACAAGGTCAGCGTCAATTCCGGGGCCATCCGGGACCCCTCCCTCATCGAGCGGGCGGCCAAGCGCTACGGCGACCAATGCGTGGTGCTGAGCATGGACGTGAAGCGGGTGGACGGCCAGTTCCGGATCTTTGCCAAGGGGGGCCGGGTGGACACCGGCATCGACGCCCTTCAGTGGGCCCACGACGGCCAGGAGCGGGGCGCGGGAGAACTGGTAGTCAACAGCATCGACACCGACGGCGTCAAGCAGGGGTTCGACCTGGACATGCTGGCCGCCATGGGCAGGCAGGTTTCCATTCCCATCATCGCCTCCGGCGGCGCGGGCAAAATGGAGGATTTCAAAACCCTCTTTGAAGCCGTGCCCCAGGTGGACGCCGGGCTGGCCGCGTCCATTTTTCACCGAAAGGAAGTGCCCCTGCCGGAGCTGAAGCGGTATCTGGCGGCGCAGGGGATTCCCATGCGGATTTTACGGGAGGAAGAAGAAAATGATCATTGATGATTTGAAATTTGACGAAAAGGGTTTGATCCCCGCCGTGGTGCAGGATTATTTTTCCAAGCAGGTTTTGACCGTAGCCTATATGAACAGGAAGTCTTTGGAAATCTCGATCAAGGAAGGCCGCACCTGCTTTTTCTCCCGGTCCCGCCAGCAATTGTGGCGCAAGGGAGAAACCAGCGGCAACACCCAGGAGATCGTATCCATCCGGGCGGACTGCGATTTGGACGCCCTGGTGGTGGAGGTCATAAAAAAAGGCCCCGCCTGCCACACGGGCAGCGAAAGCTGCTTCTTCAATCCTGTGTATCAAAGCGAGGAGCACCAGGATTTTTCCATGGAAGCTCTCTATGATCTGCTCAAGGGCCGCAAAACCAGCCCCAAGGAGGGCAGCTACACCACCTACCTGTTTCAGAAGGGCATCGACAAGATCCTCAAAAAGGTGGGCGAGGAATGCACCGAGGTGATCGTGGCGGGCAAGGGAGGCGACAGGGAAGAAACCATCTTTGAAATCGCCGATCTGGCCTATCACGTGATGGTGCTGATGGTGGACATGGGCATCGAGCCCAAGGATATCTTCGCCCAGCTGGCCAGCCGCCATGTGGTGGATCACAAGGTGAAGCAGGAAAAGATGCAGTAAACGAACGGCAAAAGCGTGATTAGGCATTATGAGGCAATAGGCATTAGGCATTAGACAATAGGCATTAGGCATTCGGTTATAGAGTATTCAGAAAATTTACAGCAAATGATGGAATCAACGAATCATCATTTTATCAGCCAAGGAGCACTGTCATTCTGAGCGTGTCCGGCCGCGAAGAATCTCCAAATGTTTTGCATACAGGAATGCCCCGGCGGGAGGAGATACTTCACACGCTTCGAGCGTTCAGAATGACAGCGTTTGTTAAGTGATCAATCGTTTTCTTTATATCGCAGTCTATAACATCTGATC
>ODAI013282308.1_pt1 | contig 16380 bp, 11 predicted proteins | sample 1539321 | NCBI WGS metagenome assembly ODAI01 (sample SAMN02144231, study PRJEB22623) | gut metagenome | biome: sheep rumen | host: Ovis aries | place: New Zealand | reverse complement strand
CCACGGATGCTGCGGCCCGCATAGAGTATCTGGGGAATGTTATGCCACTCATGCTTCAGATCATCGAACCAGCCAACGTCCATGTTGTCTTTCTTGTCGATGTCGATACAGAGAAGGTTCGAGTGGGCTACGAGGTTTTCCGCTTTACATGTAGGAGCAAATGTGCCTGAGATGGTTGCCACGGGCAGTTGCAACTTCAAGCGCTTTTGTATATCTTCATCCGATATGGAACGGATATACTCAATCTGTTCCTTGTACTGGTCACAGAAGAGGAAGTTGCGCAGGGATATTTCCGTGCCGACATTGTCTCTTACGTTGCTGTAGTAGCTAATCTTTTTATCAAATAGGCTTTTCATTGTTACTCAAATTTTAAGTTTGTTGTTGTAGTTGTAATTGGACCGAAAGCCTTGTCCTATAAGGCTTCTGCATTACAACAAGGGTACAACCATATAGATGAGATTCCATGATGGAGATAAGAGCACCTTGGTTGTAGGATAGTTGTTGGCTTGCGCCCTTTATCCATAGGCTATTACAGACATCTACAACTACAACCATCATTGTTCCTTTAGTATTTTATTGACATACTGCTGTGACACACCGAGGACTTCGGCAAGATCGTTTTGCGACTTGATTTTGAACTGCCGACTGACAGCCCGAAGCAGGTCGCCGTTGGTCATCGGACGCTGTGTGGCTGCCGAGCCTCGCAACAAAGGATATATACGTTCAACATGAATCTGGGTAAAGTAATCGGCAATGCGAATGGCATATTCCATGCATTCACCTGTGACAACAGGTTCGTTCCAATGCTCAGACAGCAGATGTGCCATGATAGCCAGACGCAGCACATGAATGTTCATCTTCTGCCTCACACCACCGATGTAGTCATCCTCTTCCGCATCAGCCTTTATGTCGTTGGCATCGGCATAGTCGGCATAGAGACGTTCTGCCTCATGGGACAGCTGAAGGGTCAACGGTTCCATGTTGAACAGTCTGCCGATGATGTTGTTCCAACACTCTCGCGTCTCAGGTGTCAGTCGTTTTCTATCACACCTCTTTACAAATGTGCTTCTGTCGGGATAGACAAACAAGAAACGTTGGGTAAAGCCAGAGTCCATCAGAGCATCCGTACCGAAAGTCTTGCCGAGTGGTCCTGGTTGAATGCCGCCTATGATACTCATGGCAGGATCATCAACCAGTTTGGTCTCTTCAGACTTCCTGTTGATGGCGAAGCTGACATTCGACCAAGTAGAGAGAATTTGTGACACCTCTGCACCTGAACCATTCCCACCTTTGGTATAACGACCAAAAGAGTCAATGAAGGACTTCAACTCATCAGCTATAATAACTATCATGTCACCTTGTGCAAGCAGGGCATTACGGGACTCGGGGGAACTGTCACCAGCCACCCGCTGATGGAACACTGGTTGTTCACCGCTGTAGTTTCTGTCCTCACGCTTGCTTTGGTCATAAAGCGTCTTTGCCTCAGAATACTTGGCAAAGTTGACTTTATCATGTTCACGGAGGGGATGGGTGACCTCTTTAAGCGGGCCCGTCTTGTTACGGCTCGGCTTGCCTACCATGCTGATGAAGTCGCAGGGGTAATTGGTGTATGGGTTGGTGACAAGCTGCACCTTCTTCCCAACTGCTATGCCAGCCGTGATGAAGCATGTAACTACCACGAACTCCTGTGGACACCCATAGGAATCTGCTACGGTTCGGATATACTCCTGCACTGATTCCGATAGCCCATCAATTGGAAGTGTGGGCTCGGAGAAGGTTTCTGCTTTCAGGTGGTGAACCTCTTTGGGTATTTCGGAAAAACCAGACAATGATAGCGGAGGCACAGGGGACGACTTTTGTTCGTCGGGAGGTATAGGTGGAGTCGAGCTTGCTGGCTCCACCTTATCCACCTCAGCATTGATGAGGGAGAGAAAGTCTTGGCTTCCGTTCCCATCAAAGGGCATGACATGTTTATCCATTGTATGACCCACCATTAAGCAATGCCAGGACATCGCTGTATTTGTACATCACACGCCGTCCTCCGACACGTCGGGCATGGAGTTGTCCCTGCTTGTCCCATCGCCAGAGGGTGGTGAAGTTCACATGCAGAAGCCTTGCTGCCTCTTCACGGGTGATAAAGCGTTCACCTTCAGGGATGTCCATCCACGCCTCACATTCACTTTGCACATTTTTTTTCTGAGCGGCCACAATGTTTTGTGCCAACTCGTTCACCAAGGAGTCAAGATCTGCCCTCGACATCACAACCAGTTGGTTGCCAAGGATTTTGTTATCTGTTTCCATCATAGAACTTTTTTGTTATTACTCAATTTCCTTTCATCCGAGTGGTGTCTTATGCACGGATCCTTTTGCTTTTCAGATTTAAAGAAATGTCGCGTCCGACAATCTTGATATCTGAGGCACCGCCACGAAATCGAATGCAAAATTAGATTGCTGTAAGCCCCATGAAGAAAAAAGCGTCAAAAACCAGCCATTTTTGCCCCTTTATTTCAAAATTGGTTCTAACGAGAAAGGCAATTAGAACCAACAATGACTTATGTTTTGGATTATTGTAAAGAGGATTATTTTGGGCGGGTGAAATACATAATGTATATTATGAAAAAAGAAAATGTAAAACTCATCTTGTTGTTAAATTATATTAAATTTACATCTATTTTAAAAATTTGTTCGTAAAAAATTTTGCCAATTTGAAAAACCGAACTACCTTTGCATTGAAACAAAATTAAAACATAATAAGAGTATGGGTAAAATCTTAGATTACATCGTCAAGAAGGGTGAGGGCAACTACCTATGCTATAAAACTAATAAGGTAAGCCTTAATATCTCCGATACGGATGTACTGGATTACGACGATAAGCCCGCTTCTACGCGCAACAAGAGTCGTATTGCGGAATCTGACTTAACCCTTGTGCCTACGGTAGTTATTGACCGTATGCTGATAGAGTATTCACGCCCCATATTCAGTTTTTTCCTTGATGGTTCGCGCCATGTTTATAAGGTAGATGATATGGCCATTGGAAAGAAGATTTTCCCTGTTCTTGCCGGCCAGATTGTTGTCGGCTGCTGTGAGCGTGAAGACCGCGACACCTTCCATCCCTACCAAACTTATCATAAGATTGTGATTTCTCTGCCTGATGATTTTGACGTTGACGATGAAGGTGAGGATTTCTGCCGTCTTTACTGTGATGAAATTAATGAGGAGTTGAAAAAGCTTCCATACGTCGGTGAAGTTGGTATCAAGATAGACAAGATTCTCCTTTATAAAACTGACAAGAAAGATAAGTTCAACTCAGACAAGGACAATTACAAAAATAGAGGTACAGCAAAGATTCAGGCAGAAATGACTGATGAAGAGCAAAGATTAGTTGCAAACCTCTGTGCTCACAATCGTTTGGACGACGAACATTACCTTATTAAAGATGGCTCGTTGGAATACAACCCCAGCTTTTCTAACGTCAACCGTCCAGACAAAACGATGCTTCGTGAAAACTATCGTTATGTAGTTGGCGTCTCAAAGCGGTTTGACCCAGAACTACTACCCGATTATGAGGGGCATCGACTTTCCAAGACAATTGCAAACTTAAAGCCTTTCGAGAGGACAAAGGCTTATCGATATACTTCTGAAGCAAACGGTGTTCAATATGCCGTTTGGTATCTGCGTCTCCGTAACAGTGATTTCCGTGAGACCAATTTCTCTGATGTGGTGAAGTGTGAAATGGTGATTATCAACGAGGAAGAACAAATGGACACCGATTTGATAAACATCATTAGTGCAAACCTCATTAACGAGGCCTATCCTGTGTGTTATGGAAACGATACACGATGGGCCAATCATCTTTATCCGGTTTTCCTTACGGAGAGCTTCTGCAAATCAAAGTATTATAATTCTGACATCATCTTAAATATATTCTAAATGGCAAAAGTAATAGGAAAGGTCTCAGCAACCGAGAAATGTCCGTCAACTATCGATGAGTTTTATTTTTGGACGGACAAAAAACAGATTCTCAGCCCGTTCGATGTGGTTAAGGTGAACCACGAATCGGGTTCTATCACATTTGGTGTGATTGAGGAAATCAATCATATCACCGATGCTCCCAGCCATTTTACTGGTTACATTTCCAGCGATTTTGGAAGCACCGATGAGAAGATTGGTAATATGAATCGTTTAGGAATGAATTATGTTCGCGCACGTGTGAGCGGCAATACTGCAGGAATTTACACACCTGTTCTTAATGGCCAACAAGTTTCACTTTGCGATGCTGAAGAGGTGAAGAAAGCCCTCGGCTTGACAGATGATGATGTAAAGAACCCGCTTGTCTGCGGCTACCTTGAAATGTATAAAGGTGAAGACAAAATTAAAGTTCGTGTGATTTTGGATTCTCATTTCCTGATTGGGCCTGATGGTGCACACATCAATATCTCGGGTATTTCTGGCTTGGCCGCAAAGACTTCATATTCTATGTTCCTGCTTAGAGCCATTCAGAACAAGTTTAGATTGGAAGGTGGTGAGACCTGTGCATTCGTCCTTTTCAATGTCAAGGGGCGTGATTTGATGGCTATTGATGAACCCAATTTAGGCCTTAGTAGCGAAGATAAGCAGATTTATGCCGACCTTGGTTTAGCGGATACTCCATTTGAAAATGTTCGCTATTACTACCCTTACAGCAAAAGCGACGTAGCCAAGGTGCAATCATACGCAGCTCCAAGTGACATTGAGCAACAGAAAAGAGACAAGAAAGCCTTTACCTATAAGTTCACTTTTGCTGACAATAAAGATCGACTCGACCTACTACTTGCTAATGAAAACGACCCCACAAACACCCTGGAAGCCTGTGCCAACTTCATTATGAATGAAGAGGGCAAGTTTAAGGACATAGAGAAGTGGGAAACTTTGAAAGAAACTATAGATGAATACACCAAGGCTGGTAATGCTGATGCCAATAAAGAGATTCAAGTTGTCAGTTGGAGAAAATTTAAGAGGTGCATTCGCAAAGCCATTTCGAACGACGTATTTGGAAAAAGTCTTGTAAATGAAGTTGACCTGACAAACGAAATTCAGAACCATCTTAGAGCGAATAATGTAATGGTGATAGACATTGCTCGCCTTGACGGTAATACCCAGAGCTTTGTGTTCGGTAGCGTTACACGCGCTATTTATGACCTAAAACTTGATGGAGACAGAAGTGACATACCTGATAAAATAATCGTATTTGTGGATGAGCTGAACAAATACGCTTCGAGTGATGCACCAAAAAACTCTCCCATTTTAAATCAGGTTCTTGATATCGCTGAACGTGGCCGTTCACTGGGAATCATTTTGTTCTCAGTGGAGCAATTCCGCAGTGCTATTCACGACAGAGTAAAAGGTAACTGCGCTACCCAAGCATATGGACGAACAAATGCAATCGAAGTTTCAAAACCTGACTACAGGTATATACCGAAAGTGTACCAGAATATGATGACGCGTCTCTCACCTGGCGAGTACATCATTTCTAATCCTGCTCTCCGCTCACTTGTGAATGTAAAATTCCCAAGACCCGCTTACAAACAATTCCCCAACGGCTAAAACAAAACGATCATGGAAAATAATTTGAATTACTCCTCGGAAGTTAGGAAGAAGATTTTGAGTATGCTGATGTTTCAGCTGTACTCTGACGAAAGAACGATCTATCGTGAGTATGTGCAAAATGCACTCGACTCTATCAATAAGGCAATTGAAACACGAGTATTGGATCAACCCAAAGATGGAGTTGTGACCATCGATATAGATGCCAAGCACAAGGTTATTAAAATCAAAGATAACGGTGCCGGTATTGAAGCAGCCAATGCAGTACGGACTTTGCTTGACATTTCCCCGTCAACCAAAGATGGAGTAAGTTATGCCGGTATGTATGGTATTGGCCGATTGGTAGGTGGCGGCTATTGTCATGAACTGATTTTCCGTACTTCTGCACGAGGTGAAGCCATTGGTACACAAATAACCTTTGATGTCGATAAGATTTGGCAGATGGTGGAAAAAGATGACGAAGACTACCTTGCAACATTCGTAATTAATGAATGTACAACAAGAGAGCCCATACCTGCTGAGGAATCTGACCATTTCTTCGAAGTAGAATTAAGAGGAGTAAAAGATGATGCTGCACCCTCTTTGTTAGAGTCAGAGGCTGTTTGTAACTATTTAAGAGAGGTGGCTCCTGTTGAATATAAACCTGAATTCAAAAATACCCTTATGTATAAGAGTACTGCCGACAACCCAGAATTTAAATCACTTCACGAAGGGTTAGAGAAAGTCCAGGTATTTGTCGGAGAAACAAGAATACTTAAGCAGTACGGATTATCAATCAAGGGGACAAAGGATACAATAAATAATTTGGAATACTTCAAAATTGAAGACAACAAGTTTGGTGTGCTAGGTTGGGGATGGTATGCACTCACAAAATATACCATTCAAATACCTAAAGAAGATAAGTTGGCTGGTATCCGACTAAGATCTCATAATATACAGGTGGGTGATGCAAATCTTTTATCAGGAACAAAATACTGGAAAGAAGATAGAAGTAATTCATATTTCTATGGTGAGTTTTTTGTAACCCACCCACAGATACGCCCAAATGGTGCCCGTGATGGATTGGTACCTACGCCAGAATCTAAAGCATTGGAAAGTGGGTTGAGAAAATATTTTGAAAACCTCAAGACTCTTTATACGAAGGCGAATGAGGCAAAGAAGTGTATTGATAAAATTAAGGAAGGCATCCAACGTATCGAAGTTTCACATAGCACTGCCGATTATAATGCTAAAGATTTGATTAATAATCGTGGTATAGGTAAGTTTGAGAAGTTGCTGAAGACTGCAAACTTTGAAGCTATTAAACGAATGTTGTTATTGTATCAGCCAGATTTTCTTGAAGCAAAGGCAAAAGGTGAAGAGATGCTTAGGCCAACTACGGTACCCCAACAGGAATCGACACCCCAAAAGGCCGCCCCTGCGAAAGATGAACCTGTAGTTGAATCAGATAACATAGAGCAACCGACAGATTTTACTGCTCCCAGTACGGCCACTGAAACGCATATTGATTTCCCAACGTCGCCGACTGTTGATAACACAACAGCATCCTCTTCGCCTATGGAAAATCAACAGGAACCCGTTTCTGTTCAGGAGCCTGCTACGTATCAACATGAAGCATTATTGCCTGGCCAGCGCATTGTTACACCTACATCAACGCCGCTTCTTGGCCAGCAGGACATTATTGCTCCATTAAACAATGTGCTCGACCCTAGTGAAATATGGTTGCTGCGTCGAGTCTTTAAAGTATTGAACTCATTCTGCCCAGATAATGAGCATGACCAAAATTTAATTGCCGAAATGGAAAGGCTAATTGTGAAGGAATATAATGATGAAGTCTAAAAGAAAGAAAGTCCTCCTAATTGAACCGAATTATGCCAACAAGTACCCACCTATTGGCTTAATGAAGATTTCCACCTATTATAAGAACTTAGGTGGATGGGATGTCACTTTCTTTAAAGGAGACTTAAAACAATTTGTAATAGAACGTATTGCCGACCGATGCATAGAGGATTTTGAAAAGACAGACAAAAGTATCGATTGGTGGCTGAAACGTGACGAATTTATTGAGTATATCAAAACCCGAAAGAGAGAGGCCGCAGACAAAATTGCTATCGACCGCTCTGACATGGAACTGATTCTGTTGGCAAAACTAACAGAGTGGAAAGACTTCTATTGGAAAGGTATCTGGAAGAAGGAACCCGAATGGGACAGAGTTGGTGTAACCACATTGTTTACCTTCTATTGGGACATTACGGTAGAAACTATCAACTTTGCAAAGCTATTGGTAAAGAAGAAAAAAGATCTGATGGTTGGCGGTGTTTTGGCATCTATACAACCTAAAGAACTTGAAGCAGCTACAGGTATCAAGCCTTGGGTGGGCATTCTTGGAGCACCAGGTATCTTAGACAAGGGAGACACCCAGATTATTGACAATCTGCCCCTTGATTATTCTATACTTGACGAGATAGAATACAAATATCCGATGTCTAATGCATTTTATGGATATATGACTCGTGGATGCATACGTCATTGCGCTTTTTGTGCGGTACCGACACTTGAAAACAAATACATCCCTTACATTCCAATGCGTGAGCGTGTTGAAAAAGTTCGAGAGGTATATGGCGATCAGAAGGATTTGCTCTTAATGGATAACAACGTCCTAGCTTCCGAAAACCTTAAGGAGATTATTGATGACATAGTAGCATCAGGCTTCGGTAAAGGTGCAAAGTTTGTTCAGCCAAATTTGCTCGACATTTCTATTCGTAATCTGAAAAATGGAATTAACGACCGTGCTTATATTCGTAAGAGTCAGGGATTGATACAAGACTTCTATCAGAAACTTAAGCCTTTGAAGGGTGATGAGTCGTATGAGGTATATAAGATTATCAGTCGTTATCACATTAACAAGTTGTCAACAACCAGAAAAGAAGCATTGTTTGCCGCTTATGAAGAAATAAAGCCATACTACGATAAGCATCAGCATCCCGTTCCCAAGGCGAGATATGTGGATTTCAATCAAGGTGTTGACGCACGATTGTTTACGGAAGAGATTGTTGCTCAGTTATCAAGAATTGCTATTCGTCCGCTACGTATTGCTTTTGATGATATTAAAACCTTCGATTCATATAACAAGGCTATCCGCATGAGTGCTGCGGCTGGGTTGAAAGAGTTTTCAAATTATCTACTTTACAACTTCATGGATCAGCCGGTTGATTTGTATAAACGACTTCGCATCAATGTTGAACTGTGTGATGAGCTGAACGTAAATATATATTCGTTCCCTATGAAGTACCATCCGATACAAAAAGGAAAATGTGATGCTGACGATTATTCGCACAATCGCGACTATATCGGAAAACATTGGAATCGAAAATATATACGCGCGGTACAGGCAATATTGAATAGCACGAAAGGAAAGATTGGTAGAGGAATGTCTTTCTTCCTTGAGGCCTTTGGCTCTACTGAAGAAGAATACTTTGAGTTACTTGAAATGCCTGAGACATTCATCCTTTATCGTTTCTTCTTTAAGTGGCTCGATGAAAAAGGTTCCATGGGAACTGACCATTGGAGAACGTGCTGGTGTCATTGTATGAGAACACTGGATGAAGTAGAAAAGCAGAATGTGCTTAATATTATCCATCGTAATGTTTTCTCACAAGAGGAGATTGATACCGTCACTTCCGAAGATGCTCTCACGTTGTTGAATTTCTACACGAATTACAGGAAAGACATTATTACGCCTGGAACAAAACTCTATGAGTTGAAGCAGGAGTATGACGCTCACCCAACTATAGAACTAAGACGAAAAAAGTAAGGTTATGAGAAAAGAAAACAGAGATACAGCAGGTATTTGGGCAGAAAAACTGGGCGATGCTCATGTAGGATGTTACGGCTTATTAGATGATTTGGAAAACGATGAGGCTACAGAAGCTGAAATCGGTAATATTGTAGAAGCAAGCAATCTCATAGATCGCGCTATCGAATTGCTGAATGCTGTGTACGAAGGAACCGTTGAAGATACTAAAAAGTAAAGCGATATGGAATACAATTTAGACACTACCATCAAGGACTTGTACGACTGGGGGCAAATCTCAGTTCGAACTGCCAATAGCTTACATTATGCCGGAATGGAAACCCTTGGCGAAGTACTAAATAGTATTGATACCCCTATGGATTTGCTTAGTATCCGAAATTTCGGTCGTAAGTCGTACACAGAGATGGAGCCGATTCTTAACAAGATGATAAGAAGTCACGCTAAACCAACACCGCAGACAAAAGAAGAACGTTTTGCTGCTTTGGGTGAACATCTTGTCAAAATAATAACCGATGCTTATACTGCAGTAACAGTTGGTGAATCGGAAGTGAAAGCATATCTTCAGGCAGCCTATCCCCAACCAAGCGATTTTCATTTCTTAATTATGGGTGACGTGGATAACATGCTTGCCGTCGTTGAAGATTACTCGCGAGACGAGAATCTGGCAATCCGTCATTCATATAAGCAATTCATAGCAATCGCATTGGCTGGAATGGAAAATGCTCAGCAGGCGGAAAACGATGTCTATGCTGAATACAAGCGTAAAAGCATGGACCTTGCAATGAGGATGGAGGATTTCAGCTATGAGCAGGTGGCTATGTATTTCTTGTCGCCCATTGCTAAGAATTATCTGGAAAAGAGTTATCAAGAACAGGTAGAATCGAGTTTAAGTGTTAGAAGTAAGAATTTTGCAGCAAAATTTCTTCCTCATTTCTCGGACCTAATTAAGTATGCCGAAGAGCCCTTGGCTTCCTATCGTAATATCTGCCCTGGCCAGAGCATGATGAAGACACTTACGGAGATTTTTCAATTCAACCAGAAGTTCAGACGAGAGTTTGATAGAGTGTCGAAACTCACAGATGATGAGATACAAACAGAGTTTTTAAAGCGTGACTATCCTTATCTTGTAAGCAGGCAACGCCAGTTCGTATTCGACTTTATAAAAGCGAATAATCATGCCCCTTTGTTTTTCTTAATGCTCCAATATCTTCGATTATCTGAAAACAGGTCGAACAAGATTTATTGTCTACTGCATGGAATATTCGATGGTAAAAAAAGAACCCTTTATGAGATAGCCACCGCTCTTAATCTCACCCGTGAAAGATGTCGCCAAATTGCAAGTGGCACTATCGAGGTGCAAGAATCTGCTTTAGCTAACAATGAAGGCTGGGATTATTACAAAACCCTGTTGGAGCTACCGTTTATTTATGAGAAAACGGAAGAGTATGTTAGATTAAAAGATGCAGAACGCTTGACAATTGATTTTGATGTTTTCGCTTCATTAGTAAAGTTAGTGGGCGATTTCAAGTTAGAAGACGTCGAAGGGCACGCTGTCCTTATGAACAAGAAATACAAGGACCTGAAACTCTCTGATTGTCTGGATACGCTCTTTAGCATTATTGATGCCAAATATTCGACAGACACTTACGTACCTATAGATAGCGTGCTTTTTACAGTCCCCGAGCATTTGAGGCCTACAGTGAAAGAACTAATCAAGCACATTGCTACAGAGATATACAAGGTTCAGATTACAGAAGATGAAAAGCTCTATCTTCCCCAGAACTACATTGATATTGCTGAGGAGCTGTACGACATACTGTCTAAGAAGGGTGAGCCAATGCACGTTGAGGATATTTTCAAGGAATTCAAGACGCGATACCCTGACCACAAATATACAGACCCATTGCAGATAAAGTCGTATCTGTTCAGGCACAAACATATTAAGGCGGTTGGCAAGACATCGTGCTACGCACTCGACAGTTGGGAAGGTGTTTATTTCGGCAGTATCCGAGATTTGCTCGTGGATCTCCTGAGTGATTCAGATGTACCTCTTCATATAGATAATCTTTATGATGGTGTAACAGAACATTATCCGAACACCACTAAAGCAAGTGTGGCTGCCACTATGGAAGATGAAAACTTGCAGCGGTTTATAGAATTTGAAGGAAGTTTTTTCGGTTTGACATCGAAAGAATATCCGGCAAAATTCGTGCCAACTTCTTCTGTACAGCGTTATCGATTTGAAGACCGTTTCCAGATGTTCAAAGACTTTGTGGAGACTTATCATCGTTTCCCGAGTTATAATGGAAGTGAAGAAGAAGCTTCATTGATGCGCTGGCTCTATAATGCGACTAATGATGTGTTGACAATTACAGAAGGGCAGAAATCATTGCTAGATGCCACAACAAAACGATACGATGACCTTGGCTATCCTCGTTCTGCAACAGAATCAGAGTTCTTGCTTAAATGTATGGATGTGAAGGATTATATACGTCAACATCACACTCTGCCAACAAATAGAGAGGCTCCCGAACTTTATGCTTGGCTTCGCCGTTCACGTGACAACTATGACAGCTTTACAGACAAGCGTCGCCAGTATATGGCCGACTTGTTAAATTTTGTTTTGTCTCTTGGATTTAGTATTTAGTAAATTAAATAATACTACAACATTATCATGAAATTGTATCGACTTATATTCGTTGGAAAAGCTTTTATTTTGTTAGTCAGTATCTTCTTAATTAACCACGGCATCACAATTGGGAAGATTTTGAATGTCTGTGGCGTCACATGCATTACTATTGATTTGCCAGATGCAATTTCTTATGCTATATATGTTGTCGTTCCCGTTTTTCTGACATATTTAAATCATAGAAGATTTCCAAAGTTAGACCATGCAGATATCAAGGAGGGTAATATAAAATTGATAGAATCAGCCAGTGCTATTTTCTTGCCTACTTTTTTTGGATATGTATTTGTTGGACTTAGTATCAATAATATACCTACATTGGTGTTCGCTTATATTGCTTTGACCATCTTGTGCTATTGTGCTGAAATCTATCTTTATAATCCTATTTTTCATTTGCTTGGCTACCGTTTCTATTTTGTTACAGCAGATAAAAACAAGGTCCTTGTAATGACGAAGAAGGATATAAAATTGGGAGAACCGATAGAGTTTATGAAACTCGGACAAGTAAATGATTTCACATATATAGATATAGAAGAAACATCTAAAGAATCAGAAGAATAATGGATTATTTAGTAGCAAAAACAAAAGGGAAAAGGGGGGCTTTCTATAAAGTTCTTTCAGATAAGACAACATTTGAGGATATTCCCGATTTCGCCAGTTCAAGAGAATATGACGATGAATACAAGTTGCAGGATGACGAGTGGTTCGTGGTTAATCAGTTGTCACAGCAAATTTATTGTATGGATTTCGTGAAAAACAATTTTGTGGCTACGAACTATTCTTTTATGCCCAAGGATAAATATGGTAAAATAGATTTTATCGTATCCGTTCAAGATGAAGGAAACGTTTTTGTCTTCCAGAAAATCACACCAAGCTATATCTACGAAAAACAAAAGATGTTGTCATGGGAACACATTATTTCTCCCACAGACCAAGCGGTTTTATCAAATCACAAAAATGTCCTGGTAATAAAGGAAGGTGGAGATTGCTACTATATAAAAGATACTGACAAGTTGTATTTTAGAAATCTTAATGCTATAACTTCAATCTTTGATGGAATAAATATTCTCTATCGCGAGGCTACAAATCAGGAAGTTGAAGAATTCTTCAACATGGAAATGATAAACGTGTCAGATGGATTTACCAAGGATGATGTCAAGACCGCCAATCGCAGAAGAATTAAAGAAGCAACAGAGAGATACCGCAGTTTCAGCCCTGAACAAAAGGCGAGAATTCCGTCATATATTAGCAAATACTGTCCTCATATCTACAATGAAGCAACTAGTCAATTCAATGTCAATGACGAAAACAGTCTTACGGATTTGCTCAATGTTCTCAATCAGCGTTACTACACAACAGAGATTGATGACGAGAAACGGTTAGCTAATTCTGTTACAAAATTGCAGTAATAAACACCTTATATACATAGCACAAATAATAAAAATATTGAAGGTTTGTTTACAAAGATAGAATTCAAACGTAATATTATTATAAATAAAACGTTATATGATTATGCGCAGATATACAATTAAAAAACTATAGCAAAAGCGCAAGTCGGACAAAGAGAAAGGTGAAATATAGATTAATGAAAGGGCGGATAAAAAGGTAGATTGAGAAAAGACCCATCTTTGACCTACAAAATGTCCTAGAAGAAAAAATCAAGCAACTCACTGAAAGGCAAAAGAATATATTCAATTGGCTGATAGAGACTGGACAAATGAATGTCCTAAAAAATGCCCTAGAAACATCAGCTTCGCTTGCAACGCATTTCAAAGTTGATGCAAGGACTATCTGCCGCGACCTAAGCGTTCTACAAACCAAAGGCTTTATCCTTCACGATGGGCCTGATAAGGGTGGACGTTGGGTTGTTGTAAAAGGATAATTGAGAGTTTCATCAGACAGTTTACTCGTATTACTGATATTACTGAATAATATGCCGAAAAATGGTTTGCGAACAAAAATAATGGGATTTGCGAACAAAATGAGTGAATCAATTATTGCAGAAAGATTATATTGGTGTTCGCGAAATGCAATTTTGTTCGCAAATTGTTCGCAAAACAAAGAAAAAGGAGCTACATTTTTGACGTAACTCCTTGATTTTCAGTGTGGACCAGCCAGGGCTTGAACCTGGGACCTCCAGATTATGAGTCTGTTGCTCTAACCAACTGAGCTACAAGTCCAGTGCTTTATAGAAAGCGGTTGCAAAGGTACATAGTTTCTTGGAAATATCCAAATATTTTGCCGAAAATAATTTTCTGACCTTCTACAAAGAGGCTTTTATCGACGAACTTCAAGCTTGTGACCATCGTACTCGACAGCCTTCGTTATGCCGTCGGGAAAGACTATGGTGAACATACGCTTCTCCAACATTCCCGGATAATTTCCCTGTCTGGCTCCGATGGTGAGCAGCCGACGGCTATTGTCCCAATGGAAAGAGATGGTTGAGTAGAGTCCTTGCTCGTAGCGATAGCTGTCACCCTCGTCCTCATAGAGCGTAAAGTCTCCATCGGCTCCCGGATAGATACGGAGTTCCAGCTGGTCCCATGACTTCTCACCTACATACTGCATCTCAGAGCCCAAAGGCAGAATGGTTCCTGCACGGACAAACATGGGCACACGGTCAATGCTGGTTTGCAGGGTTACATTGCGTCCACCCTGATAGGTTTTGTTCGTCCAGAAATCATACCACAAGGTACCTTTGGGCAGGTATTTCACTGCCGTCTTCGGTGCAGTCCACTCTACTTGCTGGTTGTGGACGACTGTCTTAGCTTGCTTCCGGTCCCACCCCGTCATGGCATCCTCCTTGACAATCTGCTCTTGGGTATATTGTGCCTCAACAATGGGAGCTGCGAGGATATGACGACCAAACATAAACTCATCTGTCATGTTCCAAACCCGTTTGTCACTGGCAAAGTCGCAGAACAATGGGCGCATATAGCTGTCGTTATGGCTGGTAACTTGCCAGGCTGTACTATATAAATAAGGTATCAGACGATAGCGCAGACGTATCATCTTCTCTATGGCATCGTAGATAGGTTCCCCCTGATGGCCAAACTGCCATATTTCCCTGGGGGCATCAGCCCCATGACTACGGAAGACGGGACAGAATAAGCCGTACTGCATCCAACGCACATAGAGTTCCTGGAACTGTGGATTGCGAGGGGCAGAAGCTGGTCCGCCGGTATTGTAGGCGTTGCAGAAGAAGCCACCAATATCGGTATTGAAGTTGGGATTTCCCGTCAGCGTGAAACTCAAACCTGCCGGCACTTGCTTGCGCAGCATATCCCACGAAGAGGCTACATCGCCACTCCACATGTTGGAACCATAGTGTTGCTGACCCGCAAAGGAGGAACGTGTCATAATGAAGACACGCTTGGAGGCAAGGGTTGAGGAAAGGGCATACTCCTTGCGCTGGGCCTCATATACTCCCCGAACCGTTTCCAAAGGAAAGGCATTGCGCAGGGAGCGCCATGTGCCACCATATACCTGATGGGCATAGTCTTCACTGGTGGGGTAGAAACAGTCTGGGTCGGTAGAGTCCATCCACCAGGCATCTGTGCCATAGTTGAAGAGCGTCTTTAGGTATTTCCAATAAATGGCGCGAGCCTCGGGATGGAAGGCATCATAGACCTTGACTCCCGATGGGTAATCCATGACTGGTGGCCAAATGTGTGAAATACCACTCTGGGGCCATGTCTGGAAGGGCAAGAGCATACCTTTCTCATTAAGCTCACGATACTGACGAGTCTGGGGACCGAAACTGGCCCAGATACTAATCATGAAGTGAGCATGTTTTTGGTGGACATTTTGTATCATCTGAGGACCGTCGGCAAAGTCTTCAGACAGGAAATCCATAGCGTTCCATAGGTAGTTGGAGCCCCAATACTGCCAGTCCTGAATAATACCATCCAACGGAACCTGCAATTCACGATACTTGTCGACAATGCCCTCTGTCTCACGAGCACTCTTGTAACGCTCCCTTGACTGCCAGAAACCATAAGTCCATAGGGGGAACATGGGTACATCGCCAGACAAATGACGCATCTGGGCTATCACTCCGTCAGCAGAACCTCCATACATGAAGTAATAGTCAATGCCTTCACCTACCTCAGAGGTAAACGACATGCCTTTCTCGTCATCGTCAAACTGGGTGGGAGAATAGTTATCCCAGTAAAGACCCCAGCCCTTGATGCTCTGCAGCACATTCTGGAAGTCTTCGAGGTTCGACTGCTCCATGCGCTTGTGTTCGCCACGACGGTTCATCTTACCATTCTGGAAAGTCCCCAGACCATAGAT
>ODAI014093088.1_pt1 | contig 16382 bp, 17 predicted proteins | sample 1539321 | NCBI WGS metagenome assembly ODAI01 (sample SAMN02144231, study PRJEB22623) | gut metagenome | biome: sheep rumen | host: Ovis aries | place: New Zealand | reverse complement strand
TGGTGGTGTTAATTCCGCTCTGTGCTGCAACCACTTCATTTGCTCCGATTGCCTTCGTATATTTACCCAGCTTTGTGTAGTTGAAAAGGAATGTAACAACCAGTGCAACTATCACTATCGCTGCCAAAATGATCCAGTTATAAGCTGTTCTGCTTGAGGGCTTGATACTTGCCTCAATGGAAATTGTGTTATTTCCTGTGCTCTCCATAAGAAGGAGCTGCGCTCCTGTGAAAAAGAACATGAGGAACAGCGAAGTTACGATCGATGGGAGCTTGAGCCATACGGCAACTGCTCCGTTGAAGGCTCCGCACACTAGAGCGATGGCCAGGATTGCAACAAAACCAAGTACCACACCGGCGATCGATCCGCCCATTTTATTTGAGATAAGTATCATCAGGATTGAGTACACACCAATCTGCTGTCCTATTGATACATCCATAAATCCCATGGAATAAACAAACACCGCTCCCAGGGAAAGAATTGCATACGCTGATGCTGCCTGCAGTACTGTTCCTACGTTGTAGGAGAGGTTCTCCCTACTGAATAAGAGAAACAGGATAAAAGTCGCTGCCAGACCGGCATACGCCGCGATATCATATACATGCTTTTTGAAAAACTCCTTTGAAAACATCTCATTCCTCCTAGATCAGATCATGTATTCGATAATATCTGTCTCTGACAGATCCTTACTTCTTGTAAACTCTTTTGTGACGGCACAATCCTTCATTACCACGATCTTGTCTGCCATACCGATGAGTTCTGACATTTCCTCACTGATGAGGATTATTGCCTTGCCCTGTTTCTTCATCTCTGCGATCAAAGCATACATAAACTGCTTAACACCGATATCAACGCCTCGTGTAGGGCAGTCCATGATGATCACATCAGAACCCTTGGCTGTCCACTTTGCAAATGAAACCTTCTGCTTATTACCACCGCTCAAAGTATTGACCCACTGATTACCGTCGTTACATTTGATTCTGAAGGAATCAATCTCTTTATCTGACAAGTTCTTTTCATCGGAAGGTTTGATGAAAAGCTTCTTAGCCAGGTCTTTCTCTGAAGGAAGTGTGATATTATCCTGGATTGATCCCTCGAGGATAAGCGCCTCAGTATCTCTGTTCTTGGATATATACCCGATTCCTGCTGAGATGGCGTCGTTACAGCTGTGTATCCTCTTACCGTTTCTGAGAACCTCGCCGGCTTCGGGCTTTTCAAGTCCAAATGCAAGTCTTCCTATCTCATGCATTCCGCAGCCGCTAAGTCCGCCAAATCCGATGATCTCGCCCGTGTGAACCTGTAGCGAGAAATCCTTTATCTCTCCCAGTGTCACGTTTTTGAGCTCCAGAGCAACCTTATCGCCATGTGTAGTGTCGTAATCTTCTCTGTAATAAGCATCTCCGATCTCACGGCCAACCATCATGTATCTGATAACCTGTTCAGCATTGGGCTTATCCATCTCTTCTCTGTTAAGATGTCCGATGATCTCGCCGTCTCTAAGGACAGTAAGATCTGTACACTGCTCCAGAATCTCTTCCATATCATGTGAAATGAAGATTACTGACTTACCATTGTCCTTAAGCTTGTGAATCAGGTCATATATGAGCTTTCTTCCTTCATGAGAGAGTGCTGTGGTCGTCTCATCGACAACAAAAACCTCTGTATCCTCGGAAACGCATCTCACGATCTCGATAAGCTTTCTGTCCTCGAAGCCGTATTTGTTGATACTTTCAGCAGCTTTGATGTGAGTGATATTGAAATCATCAAGCATCTTCTGAGCTGCAGCGGTAAGCTTCTTCATATTTACTATTCCAAACCTTGAGAACTCATCGAAGCGTCCTGCGAAGATGTTTTCAGCAACCGTACAGTTGGGAATTGTATTGGCTTCCTGAAGGACCATGCTGATGCCGGCCTTCTGAGCTTCTACCATGCTATCGGGATCCCAGGGCTGTCCTTTGTAAAACGCTTCGCCGCCGGTAGCTTTCTGCATACCTGCAAGGATTGATGTTATGGTTGATTTGCCGCTGCCGTTCTCTCCGATAAGACCACGGATCTGTCCACGATAAAACTTTACATCTACTCCTCTGAGCGCTTTAGTGATTCCAAAGTTCTTGGTCATATTTTTAACTTCAATTATCAATTCCTGTTCCATAGGTTCCTCCATGTCATGGAATAATCACTTGTTCTCTTGATATAACAATTATACAAATGAAAGGTTATCCATCCCTAGGTCACCCCTTTCTAAAAACATGTACAATTTTTAATAAAAGACCCCTTTTTTTATTCCGGTCCCTTTTTCGTTGATTTTCCACATTAATTTTTGTACCTTTTTGACTTTACCAAAAAAAATAAATGGTATATCCTTAATTTAGATGCAAAATGTGCTCTTTTTCGTATATAGGGATTTGTCATGTATTTGGAAGAACGCCATGAAATAATAGAATTTCCACCGAATATCCCGCTTAAGATATTCATGCACAAGCTGGGATCCGTTGATAATCACTGGCACAGAAGCATAGAGCTTTTAATGATTTTAGACGGAGTTATAACCATTTCCATAGAAAATACAGAATATGAACTATCGTGTGAAGATATCATTCTCATTAATAGCAATACCATTCACTCCCTGAGATCTGAAAGTGCCGTTATGATTGCCATTCAGATAGATTTATCAAGGATGAATCAGCTCGATGCCAATCTGGATGAGGTGGTATTTGACTGTAATACAAAGACAACAGATGACCTCACTAAGTTTGATGGCATCAGATTTGCTGTTGCCACTATGCTCAACGAGAATGCCCATAATTCAAGTGAATCTCAGTACAGAAACTATTCGCTGGCTTACTACCTTGTTTCTGAGCTCCTTGCAAACTTCCGTGTGCCCATCACTAGTGCCATTAAGGCCCAGCAGAAGTACGCAGCAAGACTCACGAGACTCCTTAAATATATAGAAGATCACTATGCAGAAAACTTCTCCCTCAGCGACCTTGCTGCCGAGGAAGACTTATCCGTGCCCTATTTGTCCAATTTCTTTGAAAAAAACATGGGCGTGAAGTTTTCTCAGTACTACACTTCCATTAAGCTTAACCACGCTCTCCCAGATCTTCTTTCCACCAATGATTCCATAGAGAGCATTGCTATCAGAAACGGTTTTACCGAGTCCCATTCCTTCGTGCGTAGCTTTAAAAAACAATACGGAATGCTGCCAAGTGCTTACAGAAAGCAAAAAGGACAAACCACTCCCGCTCAGGAGCCGTCCTCCACTTTAAATTATCTGGAGATGGAGCCCAGCAACTATCTCCATCTGCTCACTAAATATCTGGGTGATATAAAAGACCGACCTCACAACATAAGCACCAAAAACACCTTTAAAGCCGATGAGATTGTTGCTTCCGCAAGCAGTAGCGTAAGACACTTAAAGCATACCTTCAAGAAGTTCATTACCGTTGGCAGGGCAAAAGAGCTCTTAAACAGGGACATTCAGAACATGCTCATCGATCTTCAGAACAATATCGGCTATGAATACATCAAGTTTCACGGCCTTCTTTCCGATGACATGATGGTTGTCTCCAGGATCAACGGTAAACTGACTTTCCACTACACTCTTGTGGATATGGCGCTTGATTTCCTTATTTCCATCGGTTTAAAACCCCTTATACAGCTCTCTTTTATGCCAAGAGATCTGGCTGCCGATCCGAATAAGACCATTTTCTATTCACCGATGATCACAAGCCCGCCAAAGCACATGTCAGAGTGGGAGCAGTTTATCGCCAACTTCACAAGGCACCTTTTAGAGCGCTACGGAACCAACACTGTAAGGTCATGGCTCTTTTGCGTGTGGAATGAGCCCGTAACTCCAAAGTCCATGTTCGGCTTTGGCGATGATTCATTGTTTTTGCGCTTCTACGAAGCTACTTATCGTACAGTAAAAAAAGTGGACGACAAGCTTGTATTTGGATCCCCTTCAATCCTGTATATGGAAAATCTGGGAACTGACAAGTGGATAAAGGATTTCCTCTCATATACCAAAAAGAACAACTGTGAGCCGGAATTTTTGAACGTACACTACTATTCAGACATAATCCCTGTCACCGCCAAGCAGAGCATAACCATCGGAAGCGTTTCTTTCTCTTTTCCTAAAAGAACTGACGACTTCTCGCTGTGGATCGGAAGCATCAAAAAGATCTTTTCCTCAGCAGGATTCGGATTGCTGCCAATCTACATGACGGAGTGGAATTTCACTCTATCCCACAGAAATCTTGCCAGCGATACGTGCTTTAAGTCCTGTTACATACTAAAGAACCTGCTCAGAAATTACGACAGACTCGATAGCTTCGGATACTGGTCCCTTACGGATCTTCTGGAAGAGAACGCTTTGCCGGATACTCTTTTCCACGGGGGCCTTGGAATCTACACCACAAACGGCATCAGAAAGAGCGTTTATTACAGTTTCTATTTTGCAAGCCTTTTGGGAGACGAGCTTATTGCCGGCGGAGAGGGCTACTTTATCACGAAGAGTATAGATGCTTACCAGATCATCACTTATAACTACGTGCACTACGGCAATCTGTTTGCTTCGGGTGAGCTCTTTGATATGACAGAGACCAACAGATACACGCCCTTTGACATGTCTAACCGCCTCCAGTTCCAGATAAAACTCACGGACCTGGAAAACGGCAACTACTGTATTAAGGAGCTGTTTGTTAACAGAGAATACGGCAGCGCCTACGATACCTGGCTCAAGATGGGCGCTACACCACTTGATCCAAGCGATGTAGAGATCATAAAGGGTCACTGCGTTCCCGGAATGCACAAGGAGTACAGGCTCATTGATACTGAGAGCTATGAATACTCTCCGGTTCTGGATCCACTTGAGATCCGATTTGCAGAGATTAAGAAAGTCAAGTAAGCAAAAAGTCCACCTCGCACACCGCGAAGTGGACTTTTTATTCTCTTATTTCAGATTATATATTATGGAGACTTTCTCCGTTTGTGGCGATCACTTCTTTGTACCAGTAAGCTGAGTCCTTAAGGGTTCTCTCCATTGTCTCATAGTCAACGTAGATAAGACCAAATCTCATCTTGTAGCCATGGCACCACTCAAAGTTGTCCATAATGGACCAGTGAGTATAGCCAATGACTTCAATTCCATCATCGATGGCTCTTTCAAGCTCTAAGAGGTATCTGTGTGTGAAATCTATCCTCTGGTAGTCGTGAACCTTTCCGTCTAGCGCCTTCCAGTCCATGCCTGCCATTCCGTTCTCAGTGATCAGTATTGGCTTGTGATATCTCTCATAGAAGAACTTGGACGCATAGTACAGAACCCTTGGTGTCACGCTCCAGCCCATCATTGTGTGGGCGCTGCCCTGATATTCGTATGGGCCGTATTTACTTGGATCAACCGGATACTTTATTGTTCCCTCATACACGTTGAATCCGTAGAAATCAAGGGGCTGTGCTATCTCATCCCACTCCTCTTTAGTGAGCTGCGGAAGCATGTCTCCAAACGCCTCCTCCGAGCCCTCCGGGTAATGTCCCAGGAAGACCGGATCTGCCCACCATGCATTTCCCATGAGGAATCCATATGGATCTATGGCAAAAGACATTTTTCTGCACTTCTCAACTTCCTCAGGAGTATCATCCTTTGGAACCCACACATTTCCTGTTGGTGCCATTCCAATCTTGGCATCAAGCTTACTGTTTTTTCTTATAGCAGAAACAGCCTTTCCGTGGGATTTAAAGACATTTACCGAGATATCCAGCATAGTCTTTATATCATTGGTCTCAAAAGGCGCCATTGCACCAATCTGATGTCCAAGTCCCACAAACATCTGATACTCGTTGAAGGTCATCCAGTACTTAACTCTATTGCCAAGGCACTTAACTACTACTTCAACATATTCCGCGAACCAATCTGCGATTTCGGGGTTCTTCCAGCCACCTTTTTCATAGAGCGACATGGGAAGATTCCAGTGGAAAAGAGTCACCATAGGCTCTATTTCGGCATTTCTAAGCTCATCTACAAGATCTGAGTAGAACTTAAGTCCCTTTTCGTTCACCTTCCCGGTTCCTTCAGGCAATACTCTTGGCCAGCTTATAGAAAATCTGTAGCTCTTTAAGCCGATCTGCTTCATGAGAGCAACATCTTCTTTCATGTGGTGATAGTGGTCACAGGAAACATCTGCATTCTCACCAAATTCAATGCGTCCCTCTTCATGTCCGAAGTGGTCCCAGATGCCAAGACCTTTACCGTCATCAAGGTATCCACCTTCAATCTGGTGCGCTGCGGAAGCAGCTCCCCATAAAAAATCCTTTGAAAAACTCATTTTTCACCTCTTCATTTCTTAATCTTATTAAGCTCCTGCTCGCAAGAAACAAGGAGCGACTCCGGTATACTAAGTGCCTTCACAAAGCCAAGCAGTGCATTTACGGTTATTGGCGATTCCGGATCAAATCTGGATCCTTCTGTTATCGGCCTCAAATACTTGATAAATACAGCCTTTGCTTCACTGTTCGTGAAAATATCGCAGATCGTGTCCTCGAAGGTAAAACAGCTCGAATTCAGCTCAGCCTTATCTATCTTCTCCATAGTTTCGGGATCAAGACCCTCAAACCAGTTGATGGCGTTATCTGAATCTGTCTTTTTCTCACAAACATAGGAGGAATCAGGCTCTTTTACCGAATTAATAGTGATCATGTCGCTAAGTTCGCCGCTGCTTACCACAATCTCATTTTCACCCAGCCTTATGGCCACATCCTTAAATACAGTCATTGCGCCCTCTACAGGCCTCTCATCCATATCCGTACCATTAACCTTAAGCGAAAGCTCTTCTACATTGGAAATGACCATTATATCAGTCTTATCACCGGGCCTGTTTACGTATCTCCTGCCGGCTATGTATATGAACTTCTCCTTGGACCAGTGAGCTTTGTATAGATAATAAGCATCCTTTTTGATTTTCCTGTCTATAGTCACAAGGCCCTTCTGATTCTTGCCCTTTTCTCCGCCTTCATCCCTTCCGGCGCTGCCAAAATCGAACATGCTCCAGACGTATCCACCGGCCATGAAATCACGCTCTTCGATGGCATTTATAGCATTTTCAGAGAACAACAACTGATATTCTTCGCTGTAATCATTGCCCTTGGGCTCTCTGCTATGGAATCTTACATTAGTATCAACTCCATACTCCGTAAGAATCAGGGGCTTAGTAGGATTAGCAGCGTGTATACTATCAAGCCTTGGCTGAAGATCCTCTGTTTTTCCGTAGTACCAGCCATAATATAAGTTATATCCCAGAATATCCGTGGAACTAAGAATTGGAGAATTATCCTCAGTACCACACTCATTTGCCTGGGCTATAAGACGGCTGTCGTCGAGTTCACGTGCCCTTTTGCTGAGTCTATCCACAAGATTAAAGGTGTACTCGTTCTTGGAGACCATGCAGACTTCATTCTGAACGCCGTAACAATAAACGCAGGTGTGATTTCTGACCTGATCTATAAGTAGCTCCAAGTGCTTCATGGCGTTTTCATCAGCTTCCGCTTTCTGCGGAACCGAGCTGATTACCGGAATTTCTGCCCATACAAGTAGTCCTGCTTCATCACACAGCTCATACCACCTGTCGCAATGCTGATAATGGGAGCATCGCACAGAATTGACCCCCATTTCCAAGATAAGTGCAAGGTCTGTATGAAGCTCTTTTTCCGTAATCGCATTTCCAAGTCCTCCGAAATCCTGATGCTTGGCAACACCGCGAAGCTTATAGGGCCTTCCGTTTAGCAAAAGACCTTTCTTCGGGGAATACTCGATAGTCCTGAAGCCCACAGCTATAGTTCTCTCGTCTCGGCGATTCCCTTCAGCATCATACAACTCAAAAACTGCATTATATAAAAATGGACAGTTGACTCCGTCCCATAGACTCACTTTCGGTACGACAGCTGTCATAGCAGCGTGACTGCCATCAATTTCAGCAGAGGCACAGGCCACTTCCTCATGGCTGGCTCTGTCGATGATCTTCAGCTTACAGATCGCACTTTCGGCGTATCCGTTTTCTCTTTTAACAAAAACATCTGCAGAGAGCTCTCCATCATCCCCATTTACCTTGGGATATACGTAGATTCCATCAAGTCCCTTGCCTATCTCCTCAAAATGAAGATCACCATCAATTATGATGTTTACATCTCTGTATATTCCGCCGTAGAAAGAGAAATCGGCCATTGCAGGGTAAATTGTGTTATCTACTGCATTGCTGACCTCTAAGCGGATTGTATTATTTCCGGCGACCAAAAGCTCCGTAATATCCACCCTGAGCATCGAAAAGCCGCATCTATGCTCATGACAGAGCTTGTCGTTGACAAATACTCTGCTGCTGAGGGACGCAGCACCTACCTCAAGAATAACTGTACGCTTAAGATCATCTTCCTTTATTTCAATATTTCTTTCGTAAGTTACCACTCCTCGGAACATCTTTGAGCCGTCCTGGCCGTCCAAGGCGTTATAACAATGAGGCATATTGACTATTTCTGGAGCCTTGTCATCTCTTATAAAGGTCCAATTATCATTTATTTTATATACGCTTCTCACAATTTCCTCCGGACAAAATATAATCTCTTCACGGTAATTTTATATCAGAAGCCATTCATATTCCTATGCCAAATCTTTTTATTCGATGGAACAATTTTTAATATCAGTCATAAATAAGCGCCCGTGGCGCGCAAACAAAAAAGACGATGAGTCTTTTAACTCACCGCCTGAACCTTACTTCAATTTTGCGCCATCCTTAAAGGCATTGCCCACCTTTTTTCCAATTCCGTAATATGCATTACCGAATGGATCAAAGCTTATCGGCTTAACTTTTGTAACGTCAACAACTCCGTCTGTCACTACGCTTTCATCTGCTGAGACATTTACGATTTCTCCGACAAGAATGCCATCTTCCTCCTTTAACACAAGTTCTTTTACTCAGTATCTTCCCATCCCTTGCATACATCGCACCAGCCTTCGGCGCCTGTAACCGCTTCGAGCTCCGAAGGTGTAATCCTGACGGAAGTAAACTCATTTCCTCCTGCCGGATGGACATATTCAAAACGCTTCATGGAAACGTCAAGCCAGATGGGGATATCATCAGCTATAGCAAAAGGACATACTCCTCCCGGCTGAAATCCCGTAATACTCTCCACCTGATCTCTGGGGATCATGTGAGGTTTAGTATGAAATAGTGTCTTGAACTTCGAACTGTTAACTCTTCCATCGCCTGCCATTACCACAATTACAGGTTTTTCATCAACAACAAAAGACAACGTCTTGGCAATCTCCGGCTCGGTACAGCCTATCTGCTGTGCGGCATGTTCCACCGTATCAATCGTTTCTGCATGCTCTGTAAGCCTGTCACCAAGGTTGTTGGAGATAAGAAACTCTTTTACCTTTTCATTAACCATTTCTACTCACCCCTCGCATTTATTTAGGAAAAGAAAAATATCTACGCCACCATTATATCGCTACCCACGCGCTTTTTGCGTAAACATTTACCTATTGCCGGTGATAGCCGGAAGTTATAGCGCCTACTGCTTTCCATGCAGTCCGGGCACATCTCACTTCCATATACTTTTAACATATTAAAGCATACTTCATGATCGAGAAGTCCTTCTGTCTCAGCCGTAAGAACTGTTGCTGTAGATTTAATACGAACACGCGCATTAAAAACAAAGGCCCTCCGCCATTCATAATGATGAACAGCGGAGGGCGAAATGTGATTATTATGTTGTTAGCCTTCAATGGCTATAAGGTTCTTTTCAGGGATTTTTTCCATTGCCTTTTTAGGAATGGTAAGTTTCAAAACTCCATGTCTGTAGGTGGCCTCAATGTCTTCTTTCTGAACATTCTCACCAACGTAGAAGCTTCTTGTCATTGATCCCGCGTACCTTTCCTGTCTGATGAGTTTTCCTTTCTTGTCATTCTCATCCTTATCAAGGCCTTTGGCGGCATTGATGGTAAGATAGCCTTCATCCAGCTCTACAGTGATCTCTTCTTTCTTGAAACCGGGAATATCAATTACTACTTCGTAGTTGTCATCTTTTTCCCTGACATCGGTCTTCATCATCCTGCCGGCTCTTCTTCCGTAGAGCTTCTTCTCCATGTTGTCGAATTCCTTAAGTTCCGGGAATCCAAACAGGTCATCCATAATTTTTTCTTCGAAAATACTAGGTACTAACATAATTCTTACCTCCTTTGCACATAGACAATTTTTTGAATATGAGCATTGGGACGGAGGGTTCGGATCATTGGAACGTTAAGTCCTAACGGTCTTCTCTGTTCCTTTGTTCTACTTATGGTATAACACTACAATTAGCACTCGTCAATAGAGAGTGCTAATCTGATTAAAAAAGGCTTATTTCCAAAAAAGAAAAAGTAGCGAAAACCCTGATGTTTACGCCACTCTTTTATCTAGCACATATTAAAATGATTAAAAAAAGCTCAATCCGTTCACACACGATTTTCACGGGTAACATAAATATGACCAACGCCAAAAATGATTCCGAATACTATCAGTAGGAAATGCATCAAAGTTACACCATTCAATAAAAAAATCATTGTAGGTATTACAGCTAAAGCTATCTGTTTCCAATAAGCAGCTTTTTTATAATACAACGCCCATATTATCCAATATGAAACAATCAGTATCGGATTTCCAAATAAGTACGCCAAAAACATTCCTATTGATCTGAACCCAAATTCTGCTATTCCTATATTGAATATCATCAGAAACATGCAACCATATCTGCCTACCAGCTCAAGAAGATTCATCAGCTTGTTCAGGCATCTATTCTGTTGTCCTTTTACCTTAAACGCATAAATAATATTAGGGAGCAAAATCAGTATTACAATTATTAGGCCAAATACATTTAACCAACTGTCATCGACTTTACCCGCAAGAAAAATAGATGTGGGGCCATCTGCTCCACCGATTGTAGTCACATCATATGCCATTGCCACACTCCTTGCACTAACAGCAATCTCTTCCTTACTCCTTTGCCAATAACTTTAATCCGGCGATTCCGACTACAATTAGAATAACACATATGACCTGTGGAACTGACAGTTTCTCATGAAAAAGAAAAATCCCAAGCAGCGTAGTTCCCACAATTCCCATACCGGTCCACATAGCATAAGCTGTTCCCAAGGGAAGCTGCCTTAATGCAATCGACAAGAACAAAGCACTGGCTATGTAGCCAACACCTGTAATAATTGATGGGATAAGTACAGTAAATCCATTAGACATTTTCATTGTCACCGCCCATGTTATTTCAAGAGCTCCTGCAATAAACAAATAAATCCACTTCATCAGAAAACCTCCGTATAAAAAAAGCATCTTTCCTATAATATAAAATACGCCATTCCCTACCTGCTAAGACCTAACGGTAAAGGAATGACGTTAATCCCACTACTCGGTAGCAGTGGGCGCCTTTTAATTCAACTGTTCTGATGTTACTTAATAATTTCGGGTCTGTCAATCATCGTTTATCCGGATCATTATGTCTTTAAGCCTGTACAGACTCTCCTGTAGATGAAAGAGTTATCTTCTTATATGCATTGGATTTACTATCATTCGGATGCGGTTCCAAGCCAATGATAGTTATTTCTCCTTTATCAGGTCCATAGACCCAGTATATTCTCCCCGCACCCGGAGTATGGTTTTCAATATATGACTGCCATACCTTCTGTCCATATCTTTTTGTAAGAGGCTCAATATCATGTGTTTCCAACCCCGGATATGTTGGATCCATAGAAATCTGCTTTAGTGTTTTTCCAATCTTCTTGTATAGCTGAGCTTCTTTTTTTGTTGCTGTACCATCTTGTATCTTTTGTCTCAGATTATTCCAGAACGCTTCCATTTCCGGAACACCCATGCGAATATCAAACATTATCAATCATCGAACTCCGTCAGATCAATCTTCTCGGAGACTTTCCCCTCCTTGAGATTTTCCATTGCAGAATCCATCATTTTGAGCGTATTAGCTGACACCTGAAATGGTGGCGTTAACTCTCTTGGCTCAAGTACTATCCTTCCATCATCATATTCCTCGACATGGAAATACTCAAATATAGTGTTTCTCAATGTAATTCTCTTTTTAGAATCTATTTTTGCATCGTATGATTTTAATGCTGTTGCCATAATATCGCCTCCGCGGGAATGTGGGATATCCCACTTAAATAATATATCATTTTACCATAAAAATCAATATACATCCCTCATCCTAAACTCGTACACTCTTCCCAACTCTTCTATCCAGCAGCGCAAACATTTTCACTATCGGATTATCTGAGCCGAGATTCTCTTTTGTATCTGATTGTCTGTATTTCTCAAGAGCTTCTGCGAATTCACCATTTGTCCCTTCCTAATTCAAAAAAAATGCCTCACATTAAAGGTCGTTCAGCGCCATTATCCTCTGAAATTCTTCCGCAAATGCTTTCTGAAATGCATCCTGCTCTGCTTTCATGGCTTTTTCATCCATTCTTTCTATCTTCTCAGATCTTATGAACCGCAGCTGCTTAATTCCTTTTTCCGTTTTGATCGCAACCTGCTTATACTCCGGACCTATCAAAAGAAGTTTCATTGCATCTTCCGTTTTCAAATAGCCACCGGTTATGATACCTAGCGTATCGAAGATTGTATCATTTGCAATGGGGCCGATGATCACGTCAGATTTCAACCCGTCCTTTAACCTGCGATTGTTGAAGATATACTCAAACCATTCCTGATTTCGAAGAAAAAAATGCATATCAAGCCCCTGCTCATCCAACTCGTATTCATTGACAACAGCATTATCTCTTGCCCAGCGATAAGTGAATTCCCTGTCCGGTGTCAGATAGAATCCCCAGCCAAAGTCCGCATTCTTCCTTCCATAATGAATATCCGGATGAACTATTTCCCTATCACTTGTATGGTATAGAATCATTTTTTATTCTCCGTTGCTAAACCGCACTTTACAAAAAATTTGTTGAAAGAGTCAATTCATATCGGAAAGATCACAAATTAGCAGCCACCGCCGTAAAACATCTCCAATTCTTCACGGGTATCCTTCAGAGCCTTCAATGTCCGCTCATTCCTTGAAGGAAAGTCAAACATTCTATAAATGTAACCCTGCTCCTTTGCTATCTCCCAACTTTTTGGATATACCAATTCAAAAGCAAGAGCTATATGTCCGATCAAGTGCTCTGCGGGGGAATCCATCACGTCACGGTTTACTGCATGATGCTCCCTTACCTGATCCATGACTTTTTCAGAGACACCTGATGATAACAGCTCATCTTCAGAAACGTTGTATATCTCTTCCATAGGCGTCTCTACATTTACTCTTAATATATCAACCTTATCTGCGTCTCGTAAAATATTGCAGAAGATAAGAGTTTTTCCGACAACTGCTTCATCGATTCTGTATTTGTTGTGCTGTCTTATGACAGTTTCCATCATCTCGTCAAAAGACCTGTCATCACAATAATTCAAGATTAGATGCTCATCTCCAAATAAAAGATCCGCTCCAAACTCTGCATGATCTACTGATTCTGAATCTATGAAAGTGTTATATCTTTTTACCTGCTCAAATCTTCCTATATCATGGAGCATTCCTGAAAGCCACGCAAGCTCTATATCCTCATCAGATAAGCCAATTGACTTTGCAATCTCTTCACAAATATCTGCTACACGGTATGTATGGGCTATTTTTAGAGCAATCTTAGGATCCTCCGGATCATAATTCCTTGTATAGGAAGCAAACTGCTCCCTGACTTTTCTTCTGTCTATCTGCATAAATCATTATCTTTCTTATGTCTATGTGCTTCTCATGTTTTTCTTTTGAACAAATTTTAATATACATTGGCTTCCCCACGCAACCACTACAATTGTATGCTTCAACTCTTCTTTACCGCAAATCTAAACATATCTGCACCAAGGATTTTCACATTCAGCTTATCTGCTTCATTTTCAAGAAACTTCACTTCCTCGTCTGTGAGTTTTGTGTTTGCTGCCGCGAATAGATCATCAACCTGGTAAGGCTTATTTTCCACATAAGCCTCAGTCCAAGTCCTCCACATCAATCATCTTTATTGAAGTTTCACTAACCTTCTGCGCAAAGACTCCCATTCCTGGGATCTTCTTTCCGGTAAAAGAACCATCGTAAACCTCTTTTACTCCGCAGCTCGGGCTTCTTGACTGAAGAATACAAACTTCAACACCTGCATCCATTATCTTATTAAAGGCCGCCTCTGCTCCGGATCTGAACTCTTTATCAACAATCTTGCCTTCTTTATTGGTAACAACTCCGTTCACTATCTCAGCAGGAACTCTTGGTGTAGGAAGACCTCCCATTACCTCAGGGCATATAGGAATCACCTCGTGCCCTTCACAGAAAGCCCTGACCTTCTCGCTGTAGTTATTCCCACCATTATATTTGCAGTTCTCACCTAAAAGGCATGCGCTAACAGCTATAACCATTACCATACATACTCCTCTAGCATTTCATTTACTGATGCCTCCACCCTCTCATCGTCCTGCCTGCTTCATATCCCTGATACCGGATGATGCGATTCCCTTTATGTGTGTTTATCGGTATTTATGTGTGCTAAAGTTTTTTATAAATATAAATCCTCAACAGTAATCTTTACTATATTTTGAATATTCTCTTTTTCAAACCATTTAGTAAATCCATTTAGCGAAAAAAGCAGGAAACATATAACATGATAATTTCCGGAAAGTAGCTTTGATCTCCGCAGAAGAGTTTCATATATTTCCTTATCTATCTTCTCATTCTTAAACTTGCATTCTCCTATAACCGCAGTCTTATCTACAGAAGAAATGCCAACCACGTCAATATCCGCCGATTGTGTAAACTTCCGCCCTTCATCATCTATGATCTGTTCCACTCCCCACCAGGTGCCTGTCTGAGTCAGGAAGGAACCGTATGCACCCTGTATTCCTTTCTCTAACGTATAATAACGGCACATTTCTTCAAAAACGGATCCCATATATGAATGGATCTGCGGTTTGACAACCTTTTTATAATATGAATCACCCTGTCCCATTTCAATTACACTTATCGCTTTGGGGATAAACTGATACCAGAATTTAAACATATGATCTTTTAGCACATACTGGGTTTTCTTCTTATTTTTTTCCTCCGTTATACAGTTCTTTTTCTCCACCAGGCCGACAGCGATCAGCTTCTCAAGGGAATATAAAACGGTGGTATCCTTCTCGTGTACTTTGGAAGCTATATTATTTAATGCATTTTCACCGGAAGCCACCTGCTCGATTATGTTGTTTACCAATGTCACATCTGAAAACTCCTGAATGAGGAGATTTCTGGTTTCGTCAAACAAATATCCATCCACATTAAAGAAAAGTCTTATAATATTTTCATCAAGACTCTTCCCTGCATCAAAAAGCGAAAGATATTTTGCCACGCCTCCGGTAACTCCATAACAGATTGCTTTTTCTTCTGCAGAATATTCAGGAACAAACAAAGCCGAATCCCTGTAATTAAATGCCTCCAGTTTTATCTGTGAATCACGCCTCCCGAAAATCGGACTTTTTTTACTGAGCACCTCTTTTTCCATAAAACTCAATGCAGAGCCGCAAAGTATTATCATCATATTCTTATGGGTCCACTGTGTATCAATGTACTTTTGAAGAACTGATAAAAGTGATTCATCCTTCTCTGCCCAATACGGCAACTCATCGATCACAAGGATTGTCTTGTGGTCATCCGACATCTTATTGGTAATAATGTCAAATACACTTTCTATCGAAGAAAATGTTGCCGAGCTCATAGCAGGATCCAGAACATCCAATACCTGCTTTGAAAACAATTCAAGATTTCTTTCTGCGCCAACCTTTGTAGCAGTATAAAAAATAACGTTTTTTCCTTTGATAAACTCCTTGATCAAGGTTGACTTGCCAACCCTCCGCCGTCCATATATGATAGTCATTCCAAAATCTTTCTTATCATACACATCTTTTAAGGCTTTCAACTCCCGCTCTCTTCCTACAAACATCTATCTACCCTCGTTATCATTTTTCGTTCAGTTGTTTTTTATTCAATTCATTTTTAATAAAAACTTCTTGAATATAATTTACTGCTTTCTGATCTTTTTTTCAAGATTCTTATTAAAGCATTTTGGCCGAAGCCGACAGGGAAGAATAGTCCTTCCCTGTGAGCAACTCCTTTGGAATCTCTACAGATGCATATTGTTCCGCTTGCGCGCCGTAAAAATAAAGCGCCAGGCTCACAACCTCTTTCGAAGTCATGATCTGACGCTCATCATTGCCGGTATTCTTTTGCAAAAGAAAATGGACTCGGCGGCTCGGGTGTTTTTTGTTTTCCCG
>ODAI012233002.1_pt1 | contig 16382 bp, 16 predicted proteins | sample 1539321 | NCBI WGS metagenome assembly ODAI01 (sample SAMN02144231, study PRJEB22623) | gut metagenome | biome: sheep rumen | host: Ovis aries | place: New Zealand | reverse complement strand
GTGCAAAGATATTGAAGGAGTGATGATATGAAAACAGTTCACTATTTTTTCAAGCAGATCGGTGAAAAGGCTACTTGCAAAGATCTTCACGTATCGACTGTTCAAATAGTGTAATTGCTTTCTGTTTTGAAATGCGTTCTTCTTCTCTTGCCATCTCCGCCGAGTTTTGTGCATTTATCTTATTTTCAAGCATTATTGCACCTCATACTATCATTTTCACTCTTGATAATTTGCAAATAATTAAAAAACCTTGTCTATCATTATAGTCAGCTCACCTCCGTATATTCCGACGGGGATGGGCTGGTCAAAATTGTAAATGTTCGGAAAATCACTTTTATCATAGAAATACACCAGCGTTTTCATGTTTACAGGATCAACTATCCAGTATTCGCGAACGCCGTTTTCTAGATACAGAGCGTGTTTTGTAACAAGGTCATCTTTGCGGTTGTTGGATAGAACCTCGATGATAAGATCGGGTGCTCCATTTACACGCTTATCATCGATATTCTTCGGGTCACATACGATAAATACATCTGGCTGTACGACATTTTCATCATTAAGAACTACATCGGTAGGTGCTATGAACGGTTCACATTTACCGCTCTTGCTTTTTATGAAGCTTCTGATTTCATAATAAAGTCCCCCAACTATTCTTTGATGCAACGTACTTGGAGCCGCCTGCATAACGATCTGCCCCTCGATAAGTTCGCATAATTCATTCATCTCGGGTACTTTCTCAAAAAATTCCTCTGCTGTTATTTTATCTTTAGGTAATGGCATAATAATACCCCCTTACTTGTTCGCGTTTATCATTTGTACGATAGAACTTTCTCTAATTCTTTTATCCATCGAGGCGTAATGTTTTCGTTTATCATAAGTCTGCCGTTCTTATATTCACCGACTTCGACAAATCCATTTTCACTGTCAAAGAATATAACTTCGTTACAGAAATCCAGAACCTTTATCAAATCATCAAAACGAGTTTCATATCTGCGAACAACATCGTCACGAGGAATATCATGTCCGCCTTTGCGTACACGGTTTGCTATACGTGTAAGGCTTTACTCCGAGCCGCTTATTCCAACATAATAAAGCCTGATAAAATAATCTTTTTCGATGGCTTTTTTTATCGTCTTTATGGTTCTGATATCTGAAAGCGTAGTTTCTTGCGTGAAATTTACACCTTTTTCAAGGCAGCTGTCTATTCGCCGGATAGCAATTTTTTCACTATGAAGTTTATCTACTCCGTTTTCTGATGTTATTTTGTCGGTGTCGATGATAATTCCCATATCATTTCGCTGATTGAGCAATACACCTGACAAACTGCTTTAGCCGACACCGTTGACACCGCCTATTATCGTGTAGAACTTCAACATTCACACCTCTTACAATTATAGTATATCCGAAACAGGATAGTTTGTCAACCCATTACACATTGTGAGCGTTATCTATGTGCTTGCGTATTTCTTCACGTTCTGTCATATCCAGATTGTCGCGCCCGATAGCCATTTTTATTATTTTCTCGATTTCGCTCAGATTATTGTTTTTATACTCGTTAGTGAACTGTCCTCCAGACAGATATCCTCTGTTTTTATATATTCACGGAGATACTCTGGATAAGCTTCTGATAGGGCAGATAATAATATATGGCGGTATATGATGTGTTGAATGGATATACATATATTGTATATAGAGCTCATATACAATTTTGTTAAAATACTACAACAACGAAAGATATATTTTGGTGATATTTCGTGAATGGCGGGATTGACAAGTATGTATATGTCTGATATAATGTATATATCAAATATATACATATGAAAGTGAGTACTCATTATGGATATAATTATATCAAATTCAACAGGCGAGCCTATATACGAACAGATAGTTTCACAGATAAAGGCTCAGATAATGTCAGGCGAACTGAAGGCAGGGGACGCTCTTCCTTCGATGAGAGCACTGGCGCAGGCGCTTCGCATAAGCGTGATAACCACAAAGCGTGCATACGAAGAACTTGAAAGAGACGGTTTTATCGAATCTTACACAGGCAAGGGCAGCTTTGTAAAAACGCAGAACGCGGAGCTTCTGAAAGAGGAATATCTCAGGAAAGTTGAAGCACTTCTCGGTGAAGCCTGCGATACTGCAAAGATGTGTGATATTTCTCTGGAGGAAATGATCTCCATTGTAGAAATGATATACGGAGGTAACTGATATGAACGACTATGCAAATGCAATAGAGATAAACGGGCTGACCAAAAAATATGACGGCTTCACACTGGACAAGCTTAGCTTTAATGTCCCGAAAGGGAGTATAATGGGATTTATCGGGCAGAACGGTGCTGGAAAATCCACCACGATAAATACGATACTGAATATCGTCAAAGCGGACGAGGGCAGCATTAAAATCATGGGGCTTGACCACATCAAAGACGAGAACGAGATAAAGCGGAACATCGCAGCGGTGTTCGATGAACTGCCATTCAATGAACAGCTGAACGCTAATGATATCGACTTTATATTTCAGGACTTGTTTGAAAACTGGGATAGTGAAACTTATTTCGGATATCTGGACAGGTTTGCGCTGCCGAGAAAGAAGAAATTCGGGCAATTCTCAAAGGGGATGAAGATGAAACTGCAGATAGCTTCTGCGCTTTCACACGGGGCTAAGTTGCTGATAATGGACGAAGCCACAACAGGTCTTGACCCTGTGGTGCGTAACGAGATACTTGATATATTCCTGGAATATCTTCAGGACGAGGACAACTCCATACTGATGTCATCCCACATAACATCTGACCTTGAAAAGATAGCGGACAGTGTTACATTCATCGACAAGGGAAAGCTTCTGCTGACAGGCTACAAGGACGATATACTTGACAGTCACGGTATTCTCAAATGCACTAAGAAAGACTTTGCCGAGATAGAAAAGTCTGACTTCATCAGCGCAAGACTGACGGATTTCGGGGCTGATGTAATGGTCGCAGACCGTCGTGCCGCTGCAAAGAAGTATTCCGGCATAACGATAGACAAAACTACTCTGGAGGATATAATGCTGTTCTACGTCAGCCGCGGGAAAAAGGAGTGGAGATAATGAACAGAAGATATTTCGCCATGTTCAAACATGATGTGATACTGGCAAAGAAAACGCTGATACTGTCGGCAGTGGGATATATCTCTATGCTGATATTGTCGGTACTGGTATTTATGAGCGCGAAGTACGGCAACCTTGCTAAAAATGTGGCAAAGGATGATGTTATGCCAATATTCAGATCGATGATGATATTTATTGGTATTTCCACTTCTATGATACCGATGTTATGCTTTGATAACAACACTCTTATCTCGGATATTAAATGCGGCTGGCAGAAATTCACCTACACTTCTCCACTATCCGTAAATGAACAGCTGAGATACAGATATGGCTTGAAAATAGCAGGGTTGCTGTTATCACACGTATTCTCAGCTATACAGATAGGAACGATAGTTATGGCTGACGGCAAGGGGCTTACAAAGACCGATGCGCTTATTACTGTATTTATATACGGGTATTTGTACATAATGGAAATGATTTCGATGCCGCTTTATATAAAATTCAAAAACAGCGACAAGGCAGGAATGGCAAGTATGCTGCTTATCATGGTTCTGATGATACCTGTAGTATTCCTGTTCAAGGACAAGGGCGATAAACTTAAAGAAATATCAGAGGTCAACGGCGGTGTGATCAGATTTGACGAGTTGGTCGACTTGTTGGGTATTGATTTACCACTTATCGCCGCTGCTACAGCTGTGCTTATGGCGGTATCTCATATAGTATCCTATATGTGTACCAAAAAACTGTTGGAAAAGAAGGTGTGCTGATATGCTGGGACTTATATATAAAGACTTTAAGATATATCGTAACACCTTTCTGTGCCTGATGAGTGTGCTGCTGTTGTCTAACGGGTTCATAATGCTGCCTGTGGCGATCGGCACTGAGGAATTCAAGGACGCTATGAACTCAATGCCTGCATTATTCGGTATGATGTGCGCAGGCGGTACGCTGATCTCATTCTATATCGCAGGTATGTTCCAGGAGAGTCTTATCTCGGGAGATGAGCAGAAAAAATGGGCGTACTTCATCACTTCAACAGATGACGGCATAAAGCGCATGGTTGGCAGCAAGTATATCATAATACTGATATACTCGATGATGACTGCATTCATGTGCAGCTTTATGAACAAGCTCTGTGCCGATATCATAGGGCAGGATGCGCCCGATAACACCAATCTTATACTTTTGCTTTTCTTTGTACAGCTGATGTGCAGGGGATTCAGTGTACCGTTCTTATTCGCATTCGGTTCAAAGAAAGGCAACACGGTAAGGCTTACAGCTGTTATAACTGTGATAATAGCAGGGCTCATCTACGGGCTTTTCGGTGACCTGAGCATTATAAATCCGGAAAAGATATGGGAAATGCTAATGGATATGATGACAGACCTTTCGCAGAACTGGAAGCTGATGCTGGGACAGGCGATGTTCTTCGTGATAGTAATCGTGATGTATATAGTATCGTATAAGCTGTCTTGCAGATATTATCTGAAAGGAGTGGAGCACTATGACAAGTAATGATAAAAAGCTGACATTAAAGCGGATAGCCATATTCATAATGCTTTGCTACATACCCAACTATGTGCTGGAGATAGTATTTTCAGACCACAATGGCGGAATGACCTCTGCGGCGGCAGGCTTGACGATAATGCTTTATCCTGCTATAGCTAATATCCTCACACGTATCATAACGAAAGAGGGCAAGGGCGAACTCTATCTGAAAGCGCATTTCAAAAAGCACAAGGGGATATACATCGCGGCGGCTGTTTCACCGCTGATTATGGGTATCATCAATCTGCTTGTTTGCCATTTCATATTTGACAGCCAAACCGATATGGGTGATATGCTGAACCAGAACCTGTACGGGTCGGGTCTAAGGACGCTGATACCACTCATACTTTTATCATATATGGTTTGTATACCATTCATCGTAATGGGATTTGGTGAGGAATTCGGGTGGAGGGCTTACCTTACACCTAAGCTTGAAAAGTTCATGCCGAGATTTCCTGCCTGCTGTATCACAGGCGTGATATGGGCAGTATGGCACGCGCCGCTTATATGGTACGGGTACGATTTCGGCAGGGATTACCCAGGATTCCCTTATGTGGGAGTTATCGCCATGTGTGCGGTATGCATACCCCTAAGTTATGTACTGACATGGATGACAGAGAAAACGAAGTCGGTATACCCTGCGGCTATATGTCACATGGTGATAGATAATGTGATGAACATACCGGCGCTGACGATGATATCTGAAAAGACAATAAAAGACAATCCTCTGCTTTTCGGTATACTTGCGCTGGGACTTGTGCCTTCTGCAGCAACTATAGGGATAATGATAGCTGAAAAGATCAAGCCTGAAAAAGCGGCATAAAACAAAAGTCACTTAAAAGAAAAAAGACATAGAGGTGCTATTGCAGCTTGTATCCACTTAACTTTTCTTGCGGTATCACGACTACCACCGGCAGGTCTATCGATCCGATAGACATTATAATTTGCACAAAATATTCGCAAAATATCCGAAGATTTTTAGTTGTGTAAAAATTGAATTTTTTTGCCATATTGAATGACCTGAGCGGTTAGTGAAGTTTGGCATCCACAAAAAATGACCATTTTTCAGGGCTTTATGCAGATATATCATTATATGATGCGTGATAATGGGTCAACGTTGAAAAATCGGGCAAAATGTGGTATAATAATACAGTGATATTCTGATAAGCTGCGGTTGATATCAGCCGCAGCTTGTTCATGGTATGGAGATGTTAAAATGAATAAAAATATGGATATGCTTCACGGAACCATCGGTGACAAGCTGATGACCTTTGCACTTCCGTTGGCTGCAACTGGTATTTTGCAGCAGCTTTTCAATGCAGCGGATATCGCGGTGGTCGGGCGCTGTGTCGGGAAAAATGCGATGGCGGCTGTGGGCAGCAACACCCCTGTAACAGCGCTGATACTCAGCCTTTTCACAGGTATTTCGATAGGCGCGAATGTCGTGATATCAACGCTTATCGGTCAGCGGAAACCAGAAAAAGTCAACAAAGCGGTACACACCGCACTGCTGTTTGCATTTGTGGGCGGTGTGATATTTGCATTGATATGTGAACTTCTGTCGCGGCAGATCCTCAGCCGTATGTCGATACCCGATGAAGTATTCAGCATGGCGCTACTATACTTCCGTGTTTATGTGGCAGGAATGCCAGTAATACTTTTGTACGACTTTGCCTCGGCGGTATTCCGAAGTCACGGCAATACCCGCACACCGCTGATATGTCTGCTGACATCGGGTGTAATAAACGTTCTGCTTAACCTGTTTTTCGTGCTGGTGCTGGATATGACGGTCAACGGCGTGGCGCTGGCAACTGTTATATCAAACCTGATAAGTTCGGTACTGCTGATATATTTTCTCATACGTGAAAACTCGGAGATACATTTCTCTTTTAAAAAACTCGGTATCGACAAAAAGCAGCTTAGCATGATGATAAACATCGGACTGCCAGCAGGCATTCAGGGCATGGTATTCGCCATATCCAACATAATCATACAGTCCTCGATAAACAAGCTGGGCAGCGATGTTATGGCGGCATCATCTGCGGCATTCAACATCGAGATATTCGCCTACTACATACTTAATTCCTTCGGGCAGGCGTGTACCACATTCGTGGGACAGAATTACGGTGCCAAGCAGCCGGATAGGTGCATAAAAGCCACAAAGATCGCGCTGGTACAGGACATGGTCATCACAGTGGTGTTTTCGATGCTGATACTTCTGGCAGGCAGACCGCTGTTACACATTTTTAACTCGAATGAAGCAGTAATATCCGTCGGCATGATACGCATTAAGTATGTACTGCTGAGCGAGGGAATAAATGTCATCATCGAGATAATGTCGGGCTGTATGCGCGGCTACGGACGTTCATTCATACCTGCGCTGATATGCACAGTCGGCATCTGCGGAGTGCGAATAACATGGGTGTACAAGGTGTTCGCTTACCACAAAACGTATGCCACACTGCTAAAAGCCTACCCACTCAGCTGGGCAGCGACCTGTGCGGCACTGGTAATAGCATACACTATACTGCGAAGAATTACGATGAAAGATTTCTTTGAAGTAAAATCAGCCTGAGTGATCACAAACAAGCCATTGTATAATAAATATAACGATCGGCATACCTGCTATGTGTGGGTATGCCGATTTATTTTTTTTGGTTATCCCTCTGACACACCCAATTATAATTCAATGGTGTTATATCGGAACTTGAAATACTTGGCGGTGGTGTGCTGAATGGATACCCATGTATTGTTTACAAAAAAAGCATAAAGAAGCAGATACGGTCAGGTGCATTTGGGGGCGGTCTTTTACCCGATGTAGTATAAATTTATCGGTGCAAGATAGTTATATTTGCAAAAACTTTGTATCAATTAACAAATTATAATACTATGATTTGTTTATGCCTACAAAACTCAAAGTGTGTATACGTTTACATTAAAAAATCCATTGACTTAAATTTAATTATGTGTTAGAGTAAATTTAATGAAACGTTTCAGAAACACAAGTAAACGATTTATCAAGAAAACCGAAAGGAAGCGAAAACAATGGTCAATATGCAGACGAATCTCAAGGCTGTGAAACGCACAGCAGCAGCAATGCTGTCAGCGATGCTGCTGGCATTATCCATGCCCGCAGTCCCCGCAGATGCGGCATCGAACGGGTTTTATGTCAGCGGTACAAGCATCAAAGATGCTAACGGAAATGACTTCATTATGCGCGGCGTAAATATTGCACACGCATGGTACAGTTCATACACCTCGACCTCTATCAAGGGCGCAGCTGACAACGGCGCAAACACCGTAAGGGTAGTTGTTGCTGACGGCAAAAAGTGGTCAAAAACTTCAAAGAGCGACCTGCAAAGCATAGTAAACGAATGCAAAAAGAACGACCTTGTGTGCATACTGGAAGTTCACGATGCCACAGGCAGCGACAGCACATCAGACCTCAATGCAGCCGTTAATTACTGGATAGAGAACAAAAGCGTACTTCAGGGCAACGAGAAGTATGTAATACTAAACATAGCTAACGAGTGGTACGGCAGCTGGGACGGATATTCATGGGCTGAGGGCAACAAGTCTGCTGTGAAGAGCATAAGAAATGCAGGCATTGATAACATGATAATGGTCGATTGTGCGGGCTGGGGACAGTACCCCGATTCCATCAAGGACTACGGCAAGTCAGTGTTCAATGCTGACACGCAGAAAAACACAGTGTTCTCAATACATATGTACGAGTACGCAGGAGGAAATTCAAGCACTGTCAAAAAGAATATCGACAATGCTCTTGGCATAGGTGTGCCTGTTGTGATAGGTGAATTCGGCGGACAGCACACCAACGGCGATGTAGATGAAGCGACTATCATGAGTTACTGCACACAGAAAAACGTCGGCTATCTCGGCTGGTCATGGAAAGGCAATGGCTCCGACCTTTCATATCTTGATATCGCAAACGACTGGTCAGGTACTTCACTTACCTCCTGGGGCAATACTCTGATAAACGGCAGCAACGGCATAAAGAAGACCTCAAAGAAATGCTCGGTATTCACCGGAAGCAGTTCTTCATCGAACAGTTCATCGTCGGGAAATACCTCGTCATCTAACAGCAGTTCGTCATCAAGCAGCGGCGACTCTTATGTTTCGCTGTTCTGGGGACAAAGTTCGGCAGATGCATGGGGTCAGCCTGTATCCGTCATGACCACGAAGAACGGCGGCAGCTTTGATGCATCCAACATCAAGAAAAAAGGTTACTTCTATGTTGAATACACCAACAGCAACCGTAATCAGATAGAACTTATACTGCAAAGCTGGAGCGGCGGCAGCGGATGGGCAAAAGTACAGGCTTATGAATTCGGCAGCGCGAACGGTCACAGCTATGCCAAGTTCTCTTATAACGACTGTGTAAATGCTTTCGGTACAAGCAATTTCAGCAGTTACCTGGACCAGGTTCACGTGGGCTGTATGAATAACTCCACCACGGTATACTCAGTTTGCTACTGCTATCCGAATTGATCTTATAAAAGCGGTTCTGTACAGAGCCGCTTTATTATGCATATAAAACGTTGTTGATATAACAGTTTTCATCAACAAGCCGCATTATGTATGCGAATGCTTGCTGTGCGGTAAAACCTTTACCACCTTGCCGCTGAGATGAGGGCTGCGTATAAGATCGGTTTCAAGGCGGTGTGATTTGATGAGAGAAATTCAGGAGCAGCTTGTTAGGAAGATCGGTATATCCCTGTAATACGGGGATAAATCATTTTTGTCCATTGACATTCACAATATTGAGTGGTATAATATTTGTACAGATGAGGCATTTTGTTTGCTTGAAAAAACGGTGATTTGCCTATCTGATTTTTTTAGAATAGGCGATTTAGGAGTTTGTTTATGATTGATCACATTTTTGCTTATTTGGCGGTATTGTTTTTTGTAGTTATCGGACTAGTGGCTATATTTAAGGGTATATTCGGATTTTTGCTGTATCACAAGAAAGTACAGGCAAGAGGCAAATCCGGAAAAAGATATGTCGTAACCAATGCCAGAACGAGAATCGAAAATGAATCAAGAGGTCTTTACGGAAAGCCGGATGGACATGTTTATACTAAATCAGCAGTCTTTACTTATGAAGAAAACGGAAAAGGAGTTATGGCAACAGCTGTAAATCTTTTGGGCGAAGATAACTCATATATAGACAATAACAAGATCTACACGATAAAAGTGTCACCTTTCAATCCTCACAAGTGTTATTTTCCTGCATACCAGCTTTATCAGGGATGCAGCATTCCCGTGAAGATATTCATTTTTGTGATGAGAACATTACCACGGGCCGGCGGTCTTATGTTTATTGGAGTTGCCTGGTTTATTTATACCAGTTTTATTGTCAGATAGTATAATATAGTCGTAAATTCCGGCAAATGCGATGCATGGTTTTCGGTGTATCGTTCAAATATAATTATAATATAAGGAGATAGCATTATGGGATTTTTTGACAGCTTATTGAATGGAGCAAAGGAAATAATTGACGGCACAAAAACAGCAATCGATAAAATACAGGTGGACGTGGATCAAGAAAAAAATAATACAGTGAATAATGAAAGATTCAATGCTCCGTCAGAGCCGCTTCCCGCTGTTGCGGTACAAACCGGATTACGTGGATACAATGTGCAGTTCATGCTCTCAAGTGATTTTACCGAGCACGCAGGATATGTCGCTTCAACGGTTTCACTAAAATACAATCCGGAACATCTTGGCGTTCTGGAGTATGATGATGAGGGAGAGATAACTGTTTCATTACATGAGGGAATAGGCGATTTTTATGAAATCGGCGAGTGCATTGAAGAATATATTTCAAGCGGAACATTATCAGGTGCAGAACTATTTGAAGCTTTCCCTGACGGAATATATAAGTTCAAAGCTAGAATTTCCGCATCGGACTATATGATGTATTTTTATGTTTTAAGAAGTAATGCTTCCGATCCTTGTGATCACGATATTTTATTATTGTTTTATCCGGCTGATGTTCATAATACTAATTTAGAGAAAAAATTGGTATATTGTTTTGATGAAGCCGCAAGAACGTTAACTATTCAACCATAATAAAAAAAGAGTATATTGGTGTACCTGAAAACCAAATAATCAGATAAGAATACAAAGCGTCTGACACAGCCTTTCGGTGAGTGTCTGACGCTTTTTGTGTTGCTATAATGTGTCTATAGACACAGTCTGAACTATCCGGGAGTAAAAAGCACCTGTTAAGGCTCAGTGCTTTGAACAGGTGCTTTTTTAGAAAAGTATGTTTATATTTGTGATGTCGGAACAGTATCTGCTTTAAAGGCAGAGTTCAGGCAGATAGAAGCGGTCATGTTGAGCAGGCTTCCCACGCCGTAAGCCAGGATATCTTCCCACGCAAAGCCGGTGCCGATTAAAATTGCAGGCAGACTTCCGCGGGCGAAACCGAGGACTTTATAAAGCTCAAAATACTGTGACACCTCAACTGCGCAGGCAAAGATGAAGAGTATCAGCGGGAGGGTGCGCGGAAACTTATCGGTGAATATTCGCACGAAGAAGTACATTGTGGGCATAACGAGAACGTCTCCGATGTATGCGCGGATAAATCCTTTGGCGTACAAGCCTATCAGTATCTCGGTGATGAGCATGACGGCGAAGAGCGCCGTGTATATAAGCTTAAGTTTCGTAGTATGTTTCATAGTTTTCTCCTTAATCAATGTAGTTTAAATGTACCCGGTATTTATCTTCATACGGCTCTATTCTTATATGGATGATTCCGGTTGCGTACTTGTTGTATTTGTAATCATCTCCGCTTGAGGGATCAGCTTTTTCGATATCGCACGTTATGTTGTTTTTCAGAAATTCTTCCGGATCATTGACTTCAACGATAAGCTCGCTGTCTATAACGCATAGAAAGCTTCTGTCACAGTAGCTCACAAGTTTAACGTCATCGGTGAGGTCGAGGTTGAATTCCTCGCTTACTTTTTCACGGTCGATAAAAAAGTGGTAGGTGTGCGGCGAGATAATAAATAGTATCGCCAGGTAGCCCAACAACGGAAGCCATAAAATCAGAATAACGATCCAGATCCACAGGTTGCTTTTTTTGGATCTTTGGTTCATATCATCAACGTCAAGCCTGCTGTCAGTATTCGGGAAAGCATCGGTGATCATATTTTTTTCCATATAAGATAAACTCCCATAAAATATTATTGTGACATCATTATATCACATAAGAAACTGTTTGTCAATAGAAAATTATCGAAAAACAATAACTTTTTATTAAACATCAGAAATTTTAGCGGAAGCTTCGGCTTCGATACGAGATCTGTTTAAAAGTGTATTGGCAAAGAAAGATCATATAAGCTTCTTTATCGTTTATTTTATATAGTATCTTCCGATTGTTTCATTCATCAAAAAAACCAATAATGTAGGATGTTTATTTTTAAATCAGCAATATTAATTATTTAAATTTTTTGTTGAAACTATTGCATTTTTCTTGAAAACGTGATATATTATTGGTGGTGAGTTTACACAATATTCTAATTGTCAATAATATGCATATATCTGCTTCGTTATTGACGATTTGCACAATTAGGGTTTATTATAGGGTAAATATAATGAAAGAAGGATGAATGAAATGAAAAGATGTGTACTCAATGTAATGTCCGCTGCTGCCGCGGTAATACTTGCTTGTTCTGCGGTTACTCCTGCGGTCACCGCTTTTGCTGAGAATTCCTCAGGCAGTGCGCAGGTCTATGAATTTGAAAACGGCAGGACTTCGGGCGGCAAGATATTTGCCAATGGTACAGAAGGTCTTAAACGCGGCGGAGATTGGAGCGATGATACCGACCTTTCAAATTTCTCGGGAAAGGGTTTCTCATATCTTGATCAGAAGGGAACTACTGTCAGTGTCGAGGTTGAGGTCCCTGCGGATGGTCTGTATCAGCTTACTTTCTGCTACTGCCAGCCCAGCGACAGAAACAAGAAGGTGCAGTATCTCAATGTAAACGGTGTCAACCAGGGGGAGGTCAGCTTCCCTTATAATGAATCATTTGCAGAGACATCGGGCGGTATCGTCCTGCTGAATAAGGGTAAGAATACCATTGAGCTCGAAGGCTACTGGGGCTACACCTATTTTGATTATCTGAAGATAGCACCTGCGCCTGAGCATATATCAAAGCTTAGCCCGACTGCCGAGCTTTCAAACCCCAATGCTTCTGATTCTGCTAAGCGGCTTTACAGCTATCTCCGTGACCAGTATGGTAAGCATATAATCGCGGGTCAGCAGGAATACTGCGGTTCACATAACTACAATTCATGGAACAGCCCTGATGTATTCATAAAGGACAATGAAGCTGAATTTGAGTATATCCTCGATAAGACAGGCAAACAGCCTGCTATACGCGGAATAGACCTGCTGGCATACAACACTACATCTTCATGGCGTGACAATGCCCCCGAGCGTGCTATCGAGTGGACGAACAAGTATCACGGCATCGCTACCCTGACATGGCACTGGAACGTTCCTTGTGAAAAGGGAAGTACAGAAACTGCTTTCTATGTTAAGTCTGCAAGTGCTACATACACTACTTTCAGCATAACCAATGCCCTTGAAGAAGGCACATGGGAGAATGAAGTGCTGATGGCTGATATAGAACTTATCGCAGGTGAGCTTAAAAAGCTAAAGGATGCTGATGTGCCTGTTATATGGCGACCTCTGCATGAGGCTGAGGGCGGCTGGTTCTGGTGGGGCGCTGAGGGTCCCGAGGCTTGCAAAAAGCTGTACCGTCTGCTCTATGACCAGCTTACCAATGTATATGGTCTTGACAACCTTATCTGGGAATGGACAGGTTATACCTTCCCGACTTCATCAGCATGGTATCCCGGTGATGATGTGGTAGATATCATAGGATATGATAAATATAACGCCAAGGACGGTCTGCCTAACCTCAGTTCGATATCAGCTACTTTCTACAGCCTTGTACAGAGTACGGACGGTCAGAAAATGGTTGCCATGTCGGAAAACGATTCAATACCATCTATTGAGAATCTGAAGAATGAAAGGGCATACTGGCTGTACTTCTGCCCCTGGTATATGAATTACCTTACAAGTGAGCAGAACAATCCTGTGGATAATCTTATTGATGTATACAACAGTGAGTACTGCATAACTCTTGATGAGCTGCCTGACCTGAAGAACTATCCGATATCCGGTGGAGAGGTAACTAAGGCAAAAGTCGTTTACGGTGATGCAAACTGTGACGGAAAGGTAAATATATCTGATTTAGTGCTTGTAAAACAGCATCTTGCTTCGCCAAAAAAATATACGCTCACTGCGCAGGGCAAAGCTAATGCTGATGTAGATAACACAGGTGACGGCATAACTGCTTCCGATGCGATCAAGATACAGAAGTATGTTGCCGGCATCATCAAATCATTAGGTGTCTGATATTCATCATCGATATACCGGATACAGACCGATGATCAGATCATTGTATTTCCATGGTACGGCCGGTGATTAAAACGGGCCTCAGCCGTGTTACAGAGGAGGATAATATCCTGTATTAACACGGCTGGATCATCAGGCGTTCACGGTGACGTGAACATGATCTGAGAAATGGTCCATGTTCCGGGATATGGCTGTTGATTACAGAATAAAATTTTATGGAGGTATTATCATGAAATTGAAAACCAGGCTGATCTCAGCCGCGGCAGGTGCGGTACTCGCGCTTAGCCAGACTGCTGCCATGATCCCGTCTGTACACGCTGCAGGCGAGCTCAAGGAAGCTATCGAAAATTCATCCGGTGTTCGATACGACTTTGCAAGAGCATTACAGTATTCCATGTATTTCTACGATGCGAATATGTGCGGCGATGACGTTGAAGGAAACAACCGGTTTGAATGGAGAGGCAATTGTCACACCTATGATTCCAAGGTACCCCTTCATCCCATTGAGGATTGGGAAGGCGTGAACCTGACAGAATCACAGATCAAGAAGTACAAGAGCCTTCTTGACCCTGACGGCGACGGCTATGTTGATGTTGCAGGCGGTTATCACGATGCGGGTGACCATGTTAAATTCGGTATGCCTGAAAACTATGCTGCTTCAACTGTGGGCTGGGGTTACTATGAGTTCCGTGATTCTTACATCAAGATAGGTGAGCAGGATCACATTGAGACCATACTCCGTCATTTCAATGATTATCTTATGAAGTGTACATTCCTTGATAAGAACGGTGATGTTGTACTTCACTGCTATCAGGTAGGCGACGGTGACCTGGATCACAAGTACTGGAATTCACCCGAGATGGACGAAATGGCAAGATCTGCATTCTTCTTGACACCCGAGAAGCCTCAGACTGACTATGCAGCATCTGCTGCAGCTTCCCTTGCTATCAATTATCTGAACTTCAAGGACACTGACAAGACCTATGCTCAGAAGAGCCTTAAATACGCAAAGGCACTCTTCAAGTTCGCTATGGATAATCCTAAGGATCTTTCCGATAACGGCGACGGTCCTAAGGGCTATTACAGATCCAGCAAATGGGAAGACGACTACTGCTGGGCTGCTGCTTGGCTCTACAAGATAACTGGCGATCATATGTATCTCGAAGAGATCTACCCCAACTACGACTTCTATGCTGCACCCTGCTATGTTCACTGCTGGAACGACGTATGGGGCGGCGTACAGTGTATACTCGGTGAGATATGCAGAGATACTCCTTACACCAAGGGCGAATACGTTTATCCCGATTTCATTGAGGAATTCAAAAAAGCTGCAAACAAGAGCCCCTATGAGCAGATGAACTGCTGGGAGTCTGTTGAGAAGGCTATAAATACTTATATGACAGGCGGCGTAGGTAAGGTAACTCCTCAGGGTTACTGGTGGCTGGATACATGGGGCAGTGCACGTTACAACACTGCTGCACAGCTGGAAGCACTGGTGTACACCAAGTACAACGGTGATAAGCCAAACAAGTACAGCGACTGGGCTAAGAGCCAGATGGAATACATCATGGGCAACAATGATATCACCTATCTTGAGCGTATTGAGGAAAACAATGCAGCTGAGAAGAACGGTGAGCCTAAGCCATGGAGCGATGACGAACTCCACGGCAGCAGAAGTTTCATAGTAGGTTTCGATGAGAATTCTGTACAGTATCCTCACCACAGAGCAAGTTCAGGTCTTACCAAGTGTGAAGATCCCGATCCCCAGAGATATGTACTCTTTGGTGCACTTGCAGGCGGTCCCGATAATCAGGATCGTCACAACGATATAACCAAGGACTGGATATACAACGAAGTTACTATCGACTACAATGCTGCTTTCGTAGGCGCAAGTGCAGGTCTTTACAAGTACTACGGCACTTCCAAGATGGCTCCTACAAAGAACTTCCCGCCCAAGCCCACATTCTCGGGTACAAACGGTGGTTCTACAAGCAACGAATGCTGGGTAACTGCCTGCGGTATAGACGATCTGCATTCTGACGGTGCAGGCGTTACAAAGATATCCCTTTATGTAATGACTGCTTCCACCAAGAAGGTCGAGGATCTTTCGGTACGTTATTACTTCAGCACAAAGGGTATGAAAGACCCCAACAATATCAAGGTTTCCGAGCTTTACGATCAGGCTGCTGTTGAAGCTGCTCCCGCTAATGGTACTATCAGTGGTCCCTACAAGTATGACAAGATGAACGATATGTACTATGCTGAGATCAAGTGGGATGATTACAACAT
>ODAI012532446.1_pt1 | contig 16383 bp, 12 predicted proteins | sample 1539321 | NCBI WGS metagenome assembly ODAI01 (sample SAMN02144231, study PRJEB22623) | gut metagenome | biome: sheep rumen | host: Ovis aries | place: New Zealand | reverse complement strand
TTTCACACAGATCTATTAACCTTGTCGGAGATCTTTCTTCTGAGTCTATCAAGGAGCATTCCTTTGACAGCAAAAGAGCCTTTTTAGGTCTGATGCGTTTTGCTTATGGCGCATTTAAAAAACTGGTCGTGGCAAGCCGCGTCGCAGCCTTTATTTCTGCGGTGAACAGTAATCAGAAAGCAGCTGGTGTTTTCATTTTAATGGACCTGATCCTCTTTATGCTGCAGCTTTATTCTGATTTTTCAGGTTGTGCAGACATGGCGATCGGTATGAGCCAGATCTTAGGAATCAACCTCCCTGAAAACTTCCATCATCCATACCTGTCCCGCAGTATCAGCGAATACTGGCGCAGATGGCATTTGACGCTCGGCAGCTGGCTGAAAGACTATATCTATTATCCGCTCTCTATGAGCCCGCTGGCTAAAAAATATATTAAGTCCGGAAAAGGATCTAAAAAGATGCGGATCAAGCTGGTTTCCAGTATCGCCTTCTTTATCCTTTGGATGGTGATGGGAATCTGGCATGGAACCGGCATCATGTTTGTCTTTATGGGACTGCAGTATGCGATTGTCTTTATCGCAACATACCTTTTAGAGCCGGTGAGCAAAAAGTTCGCTAAAAATCATCCGGGACTGGAAGCGAACGGACTTTGGAAATTCTGGCAGCAGCTTAGAACGATCTTCCTTCTTTGGCCGATATTCTTAAATGTCAGCAGTCCGAAAGCGCTTGGAAATTTCGTAACACGGATCTTTACGTCTTTCCATGCAGAAAAGCTTTTTGATGGAGGCCTTTTAAAGTTCGACTTAAGCGCACTTCAGTGGATCCTGCTTTTGATCGGCTTCTTAACGATCCTTATTGTTTCGAATATTGAGGAGCGAAAAGGGGAGCATATTTTTGAGATCGTATTAAGACAAAAATTATGGATACGTATTTTGATTTACTGGTTTGTGGTAATTATGATATTATTGTCGCTGAGCGTTCAAAACACGGAGTTTATCTATGCACAGTATTAACATTTTATTCCCTGTCTATAATGAAGAAAAAAGATTGGAACAGGGAATCAGAAGAACAAAAGAATACATTCAGAAAGCATTACACGATGTTGACATCGCACTTACAATCGTAGATAATGCATCAACTGATAAAACCGAAGAGATCGCACTGAAACTGGCCCTGGAGATTCCGGAACTAAACTATATTCGAATCCCGGAAAAAGGTGTAGGCGCCGCTTTTCGAGCAGGGGTAAAAAAATCTGCGGCGGATATCGTTGGCTACATGGACATCGATCTCTCCACAGACCTTAGAGCGCTTTATGTTATGAAGCGTGTCTTTGAAGACAGGCCGGAGGTCATGATGGTCAATGCTTCAAAGCAGGCAAAGGGATCGAAAACAATCGGACGAAGCGCTTTAAGAAACATAACGTCAAAGGGACTTACAATGGTCATGAAGGCGGGTCTTGGCATGAAAGCGTCCGATGCGATCTGCGGATTTAAGTTTTTCCGCAGGGATTTTGTAGAGGATCTGATTGAACAGTCGGACAAGTCAGAAAATGGCTGGTTTTTCATCATTGAACTTTTAATTCGTGCAGAACGCAGTGGTCAAAAGATCGTAGAACTTCCGGTTATTTATACGGAAGCAGAAGGCGGACACGTAGATGTTGCAAAGCAGACCGCTGATTATTTAAAGAATATCAAGAAACTACGGAGGACATTAAAACATGGAATTTAAACGCGTAACTGAGATCTTGGATAAGGCAGCTAAGGATGTACCAGAAAAAATCGGTTTCGTGGATCAATATGGACAGATGACCTATCAGGAAATGAGAGATGCTTCCATCAAGGTAGCTCGTGCGATCCTGAAAGCATTTAATGAAGACCCGAAAGATCTTCAGGATAAAGAGCCGCTTCCGGCTGCAACGCTGATCGAGGCTGGTAATGACATTGCAGCTGTTATGCATGGAATCCTCTATGCAGGAGATTATTACTCTGTTATTGATGAGACGATGCCGAATGAGCGTATTGAAAAGATCTTCACGAATCTGAAACCGCGTCTTGTTATTGCAAATAAAAAGACAGAGGAGAAGGCAAGAAGCTTAAACTTTGACGGTAAAGTTCTGATCTACGAAGATATTATCGCAGAAGATAAAGATGATATGGAAATTCCGAAGATCGTCTGTGAAGAAGTTTCAACGAAGCTTGCCAGTATCACCTTTACTTCCGGATCCACAGGAAATCCGAAGGGTGTAATGACCGGACATAACGGAATTATTTATCCTTCTATCGCAAACAGAGATGATGTTGAGATCATCTTTACGGATCATGTCGGAAATCAGTCACCGATGTATTATGTTATGGGTGTACTGAACCTGTTCTTCAGTATTGCAGCAGAGGCGACCTGCTACTTCATGCCGAAATGGCTGTTCAGTCAGCCGGCAGAGCTTGTCAAATATATGGTTGAAAACCAGATCTCCATTATTGACTGGGTTGCATCCGCAGTTACAGTAATCTCCCGTTTTTCTGCTTGGGAAGGTTATGAAGAAGAACTGAATAAATATTTAAGAACCGTTACCTTTGCAGGTGACGTTGCATCTACAAAACTGATCAATAAGATGAAGAAAGTGATCCCGGATCCGAAATATCGTCAGGGATACGGCGCTACGGAATTTTATTATACCTTCCTCTATCATATGACCAGAGATATTGCTGATGATGAGAGAGTTCCGCTTGGTTATCCGGCAGAGTTTGTAACAGCATATATCATTAAAGATGATGGAACCGAAGCAAAAGAAGGAGAAGAGGGCGAGCTTTGCCTTGCAGGTCCTGGTATGGCGATCGGATATTTAAATGATGATGCGGCAACGGAAGAAAAATTCCAGGACAACCCGTTAAAGCCGGGCGAGCGTATTTATTGCACAGGTGATATCGTTAAGAAAAATGAGTTCGGCGAGATCATTTTCATGTCCAGAAAAGACTTTATGATCAAACATATGGGACACCGCGTTGAACTTGGCGAGATCGAACTTGCCGCAAGTTCTTTAGATGACCAGATGCAGTGTGCTTGTATCTTTGATAAAGAAAAAGAACATATTATCATGGTTTATGTCGGACGTCTCTCTGAAAGAGAACTGAAGGATAAACTGAAAGACAAAGTACAGCGCCATATGGTTCCGAATCGTTTTATCAAACTGGAGAACCTGCCGCTGAACCAGAATAACAAAGTAGACCGCAAGAAATTAAAAGAGATTTATATCGGCTAAATGGGACTTAGAATCACTTCAATGCTGACAATTGAATATGCAAAAAAGCATTATGCAGCAGACTTTTCAAAGACACTGACGCTTGGAAGGCAGTTCCGTGCCTTTACTCAAAAGGAATTTAAGAAATACCTTCCGCAGTATCAGAGCATTTCTGCAGAAAAATTGAAGTCTGATTTTGAAAGTCCGTATGCGGAAGGCGTCTTTGAAGATATGTACGGCGCAAAGCTTTTAAGCCTCGATGGATTTGCGCACGAAAATCCGGATATCGTCTGGGATTTAAATCAGCAGATTCCAGAGGAAATGAAAGAGCAGTACAGCTGCATTATCGACGGTGGTACAATGGAGCATGTCTTTAACGTACCGCAGCTGGTCAAAAATTGCTTTAGCATGCTGAAAGAAGGCGGACTTTATATCTCCATGGTTCCTACGAATAACTTCAACGGACATGGTCTGTATCAGTTTTCTCCGGATTTCTTTTATAGCGTTTTCTCCAGAGCAAACGGAATGGAGATCAAGGATGTCTTTATCGTAAAATTCTCGGCAAAGAATAAAGTCTGGAAGATCAACAGTTCTCCGGCCGCATCCGGCGAGAGAGTACAATTTGATGTGAATACCCAGACGGAGATCTATGTGATTGCTAAGAAGATCGGAAATACGCCGGAGGAGATCACTGCGCAGCAGACAGACTATGAAGAAGGCTGGTATGAAGATGAAAAAAGTATCACCAACACCGCTTCAAGAGATGCGCTGATCGAAAAGGCTCCTAGAAAACTGGTCTATGCTTTCAGGCAGTTTATCTACGAACCTCTTGTGCGCAGAAAAAACAGGACGGTCATTAAACTTTAAAAACAGAAAAACCTGAAATGAGCAGCTTAAGAGTGGGTGAAACAACAAAACGAATTGCATGGGTAGACATCCTGAGATTTCTCGGGATGTCTCTGATTTACTGGGGCCATTTAGGTGTCAGTAATAATATCGTGCTCTATATCTTCTCACACCACGTTCCGCTGTTCTTTTTTATCAGCGGCTTCTTCGCGACGCTTTTACCGAAGGAAGGATCGTTCTTAAGCTTCCTTTGGAAAAAAGTTAGGGGTATCATCTTCCCTTATATCTTTTTTACCCTTTTGTTTTATGTGATGCAGCTGATCACACGACAGCTTTCTTTTTCAAAGCTCCCGTCAGCGCTTTTGATCTCAGCAGTCGGCATTCGAAACAAGGTCCCGGGACCTCTTTGGTTTTTCACCTGTCTGTTTATTGTTGTGATTGCGTTTGAACTGATCAAGCGTATTGTCAGTGTGATCTTTGGTTCATCAAAAGCAACAAAGATCATCAGCTTTATTATTGCTGCGGCTTTGTTTATTGTTGGAATCTGCTTTTTAGGACATGAACCTGCGCAGGATCCGAAATGGTTCTGGAATGTGGACTCCGCTTTTGTTTATATTTTCTATTATGCACTCGGCGCGTTCTTCTTCCCTGTGATCTCTAAGTGGAGATACAGAGAGCGGAAGCTGTTTGGGAAAGTATTCTTTTTTATCTTTTTTATCCTGGCTTTTGCCTTCGCTTTATTTACCTGCCTTAAGGGTGCGGACTTTACTGCACAGGTGGAAGGCTTCTTTGTAACGCTATTTAAGGAGCAGGTTTCCGCTGATATCCTCTTTGAAGTTTACGCGCTCCTTAGTGCATGTATTATGATCTTCTTTGAGATCTGTATCTCCAGATTTCTTGCACTTATTCCGGCAATTAGCCGTTTTCTTGCCTATGTCGGAAAAGATTCTTTGTACCACTGCGGCAATGAGCTGATCGTTAAGTATTTTGGGGGACTTTTGATCTCCTATCTGGGTCTTAACGCCTTTATGAATAATGACTGGTTTTTGCTTCTATACAGCATTATCTGTATGACCGTCCTGACATTTACGCTGAATCTTTTAGAGCGTCTTTGTCTTGGCCGTCTGTTCGGAAATGGACGGATCTCTTTTCACAAATAATTCACTGAAACAAAGCGCTTTATAAGCTATGAAACGGTAGAAAAAGAATACCGTTTGTATTATAATGTACACTGGTTTTTTATGTGGAAAAGACAGATACTAAGAGGTCTATGAAAATGGATAAAATTGCGGTGCTGATCCCTTGTTATAATGAGGCACCTACGATCGAAAAAGTAATCAAAGATTTTAAGGAAGTCCTGCCGGAGGCTGTTATTTATGTGTACGATAACAACTCAACTGACGGGACCGACGAGATTGCCAGAAATGCAGGCGCCGTTGTCCGCTATGAGAGAAAACAAGGGAAGGGTAATGTCGTAAAACGTATGTTCCGCGAGATCGATGCAGAATGTTATCTCATGGTTGATGGAGATGATACCTATGCGGCCTCTGATGGTCCTGCTTTAGTCAGCCGTGTGCTTTATGATGGAGCGGATATGGCCATAGGCGACAGACTGTCTTCCACCTATTTTTCGGAAAATAAAAGAGTCCTGAACAGCTTTGGAAACCGTCTTATGAGAAAGGTGATCAATGGGATCTTCTCAAGCAATATCAAAGATATCATGACGGGCTATCGTGCGTTCAGTTTTGATTTTGTAAAGACCTTCCCAATCTCTTCTGAGGGCTTTGATATCGAGACGGAAATGACGATCCATGCAATCGATAAAAAGATGCAGATCGAGAATGTTGTGATCGAATATAAAGACAGAGAAGGAGAAAGCAAAAGTAAGCTTCACCCGGTAAAAGATGGGCTTAAGGCGATCGGCAAAATGATCTCACTTTATAAAAATTATAAGCCGGTAGCATTCTTTGGGATCATCGCAGCTGTTTTATTGATCATTGCGCTTGCATTCTTTATCCCGATTTTTGTGGAGTTTGTCGAGACCGGGCTGGTTCCAAAGATCCCGACCTTGATCGTATGCGGCTTTATGGCCATGGCAGCGATCGTTTCCCTTTTTGTCGGTATCCTGCTCAGCAATATTGTCCATAAGAATCATCAGGACTTTGAAGTTGCAAGACTGGCTGCGCATGGAAGATATAACGATCTGATGGGCAAAGCAGAAGCAAAAGATAAGACAATCATTTCAAAGATCAAGAATAAATTGAGTTAATTTAAGAAAGAGGATCACATGAAAAAATTAAAAGTCATGACGATTATCGGAACAAGACCTGAGATCATCCGCCTTGCAGAAACTATCAAGGCCTGCGATGAATACTTCAATCATGTTCTTGTGCATACAGGTCAAAACTATGACTATAAATTGAATCAGGTCTTTTTTGAAGAACTCGACCTTCGTGAGCCGGATTATTATTTAGAAGCGGCAGGTGAGACACTCGGTGATACAATGGGCGCGATCATCGCAAAGAGCTATCGCGTGATCAGCGAAGTAAAACCAGATGCGCTCCTGGTTTTAGGTGATACAAATTCTGCGCTTTGTGCAATCTCTGCAAAGCGTCTTAAAGTGCCTGTATTCCATATGGAAGCAGGAAACCGTTGCTGGGACTGGAACGTTTCTGAAATGATCAACCGCAAGATCGTAGACCATATCGCAGATATTAACCTTCCATATACGGAAAATTCCAGAAGATATCTTTTAGAAGAAGGAATCGACGGAAAAACGGTCTTTGTAACAGGATCTCCGATGAGAGAGCTTTTAGAAAAATATCAAGAACGTATCGAGGCAAGTAATGTGCTTGAAACGCTGGGCGTTGAAAAAGGAAAATACATCCTGGTCTCTGCTCACAGAGAAGAGAATATAGACCTGGAAGATAACTTCTATTCACTGATGACTGCGATCAATGAGATTGCAGAAACCCATCAGATGCCGGTCATCTATTCCACTCATCCGAGAAGCAAAAAGTTTATCGAGCAGAGAAACTTTAAGTTTTCTCCGCTTGTAAGAAGCATGGAACCATTCGGCTTCTTTGACTATAACAAGCTTCAGCGCAATGCTTTCTGCGTGCTTTCCGATTCCGGAACACTTTCAGAAGAGAGTGCAATGTGCCATTTCCCGGGCGTTTTGATCCGGACTTCCACTGAGCGGCCGGAGGCGCTTGATATGGGAAGTGTTGTGATCGGTGGGATTGATACTGAGACGATCGAGCAGGCAATGGAGCTTGCAGTAAAGATTCATGAAAATGGAGACGGATATGTGCTGAATCCGGATTATGAACAGAAAAATGTTTCACAGAAGGTAGTAAAGCTGATCCAAAGTTATACCGATATCGTAAACAGGACGGTTTGGCTGAAAAAGTAAAATGAAGATATTGGTTGTCTGCCAGCATTACTGGCCTGAAAACTTCAGAATCAACGATATCGTAGATGGCTTCTTAGAGCGGGGAGCAGAGGTCGATGTCCTCTGCGGCCAGCCGAATTATCCGGCTGGCCAGTTCTTTGAAGGCTATGATTCGCATTCCGTAAAGGAAGAATATCATGGACCGGTAAAGATTTACCGGACATTTGAGATCAAGAGAGGAAATAATTCTAACCTTCGGATCTTTTTAAATTATATTACCTTTCCGATTGCAAGCTATATAAAAGCCGGAAAGCTGATGAAAAACCATTATGATAAGATCTTCATTTATCAGCTCTCTCCTGTCATGATGGCAGCAGCAGGTCTACGCATCAAAAAGAAAAAGAAGATCGATACGACCATGTATATTTTAGATATCTGGCCGCAGAACCTTTATTCTGTTTTAGATATTAAAAGCAAACTGCTCAGGAAGATGATGTATAAGATCTCAATGAGCATTTATAAAAAGCCGGACAGGCTCATCACGGTCTCTGAGAAAATGAGACGCTATTTTATAGAAAAACTCAACCGGCCTGAAGATAATGTCACCTTTGTTCCACAGTCGCCTGAAAAACTCTATGAAGAAAGAAGGAGTAATGCGGAACTGAGAGCGCGCTTTAGCGGAGGCTTTCATATTGTCTTTACCGGAAATATTTCGCCGGCTCAGAATTTTGATATGGTGACAGATGCAGCAGTTCTTCTTAAAGACGAAGGGTTTACGGATATCAAGTTTATCATTGTTGGCGATGGCATGAGTGCAAATGATCTGAAAGCCAGTGTGGAGAAAAAAGGACTTAGCGAGATGTTTTTCTTTGAAGGCTTTAGACCAATCAGTGAAATGCCGGAGTATGCAGATATCGCAGATGCCCTGATCGCAACACTGAAATCCGAAGGTGTGGAAGATTATTCCATTCCTGCAAAAGTCATGAGTTATATGGCATCCGGAAAGCCGCTTTTGATTGCTATGGATGGCGAGATCAACGACATCATAGCGCAAGCAGAATGCGGACTCACTTCTGATCCGGATGATGCTTCAGAGCTCGCGAAGAATATTAAAACGCTTTATCACATGGATGAGGCGGAGCGGAAGAAGATTGGCGATAATGCGTATCGTTACCAGCAGGAACATTTTGAACGCGATAAAAGTATCGATAAGATTTTAGAAGTGATAAAGGGAGGAGAGCAGTGAAAAAACTTGTGATCATTCCTGCCTTTAATGAATCGGTGAATCTCGCCTCGGTCATTGCAGATATTAAAACGAATGCACCGGGCTTTGATTATATTATTATCAATGATGCTTCCACAGATAACACAAAGGAGGTCTGCGAAAAAGAAGGCCTTAGGTATCTGGATCTGGCATCAAACCTTGGAATCGGCGGAGCAGTGCAGACCGGCTATCAATACGCCCTGAATGAAGGCTATGAGCTTGCGGTTCAAATTGATGGTGACGGACAGCATAAGGCGGAGTCGTTAGTGAAGCTTGAAACTGTTTTGAAAGCAGAAAACTGCGACATGGTGATCGGCTCGAGGTTTATCGATAAAAAAGGATTTCAGTCGACTACTTTAAGAAGAGTTGCGATCAAGTGGCTTTCAGGGCTGATCCGTGTTTTGACGGGAACAAGGATCACAGATCCGACATCAGGCCTTAGGCTCTGCAACCGAAAAGTGATCGCTGAATTTGCAGAAAAATACCCTTGGGATTATCCGGAACCGGAATCAGTGACAGGATTACTTGCAAGGGGATTCAAGGTAAAAGAGACTGCTGTTGAAATGCGCGAGAGACAGGGTGGAAAATCTTCCATATCCAAGCCTTTGAGCGCCATCTATTACATGGTAAAAGTCAGTCTTGGAATCATGATCGAAGCAATAGGAGGACGTAGGAAAAAATGACCCTTAAAATACAGATTATCGTTATTGCTGTTGCGGTGCTTGCCATCGTCTTTACCACTGTATTGATCAAGAAGGACCGATTGGGTCTTAAGATCGCCATGCCGTGGCTGGTTGTTTTTGTCCTGATCATCATCTTTGCTGCGATCCCGGCTCTGATGGATTGGTTTTCCAATTTGATCGGTATTTATGATCCGGTCAATATGGTTTTGTTTTTAGCCGGAATCTTCCTGATGATCATCATCTATTCGCTTACGATGTCTGTCTTTTCTACTAAGAAAAAGATCCGCGACCTGATTCAGAAAGTTGCGTATCTGGAAAGCCAGATGAAAAAGGAAAAAGAAAACGAAGTTAAATGATCGATAACAATACAAAAAAAGGTGCCGGCCTGAATGTGCTTTTGGCATTCATACTGACAGCGGTATTTTTTGCGGCCGTCATTCTTCTGTATGATTTTACATACGGAGTGATTGACGACCCGTTTATTGCAACGGTTTTAAATGGAGCCTATACAGGAACGCCGGATGCGCATGTTGTGTACATGAAGTATCCACTTGCATGGATCCTTGTGCTTTTATTTCGCTGGATCTCTTCTGTAAATTGGCACTTCTTCCTCCTTGTAGGATGTTTTGTCATTTGCATATTTGTAGTTAATTTCCGCATTGCATCGAATGTAAAAAAGATTCTGTATAAAGTGATCTTCATGATCCTTTTTATGCTGCTGTTTTGGCTTTGCATGGCAAAGATGGTGCTGACCGCCCATTATTCCATGTGCGCCGCTGTACTTGCTGCAACGGGAATCTTTTACTTTGCAACGATCAAATACAAAAGTTCTAAACTAAATATTGTGCTTAATTATCTGGCAGCTTTTTTAATGCTCTGGACAGCATATGCGATCCGCGCAAGGACCCTTTTCATGCTGCTTCCTTTAGCTGCGGCAGTATTTATCTATAAGTTCTTTCATGATAAGCCTGCATTCAATAAGGCGAATGTGATCCGTATGATCATCTTTCCGATCATTTTGTTTATCGGACTTGGCGGGATGGAACTCATGCATAATGCTCAGTATAAGAGTAAGGAATGGCAGACATTTTTAGCTTTTAATGATGCAAGGACTACGCTCTATGATTTTTACGGCCTTCCGGAGTATGAAGGGAATGAAGATTTTTATGAATCCTTAAATATTTCCGGGGAAAGGCAGTATATGTATGAAAAATACTACCTGGAGTTTCAAGATGGCGTTCCGGATGATGCGCTTACACAGATTGCAGATTACAGGGTGAGTGAATATGCTGAAAAGATGCCTACAGGAGAAAGGATCAAGGAGACGATCAAAGCTCTTCCTGTGAATCTGACACTTAAAACTTATGCGCCTGTGAACTGGATAAGTGCGGCATCTTTTATTATAATATTGCTAATCGCCCTCATTATGAAAAAATGGCGGGTTGCTATCGCTATCATTTTAGGAGTGATCACCAGCCTGATCCCGTGGCTTTGGATGATCTATATGGGAAAACCCACATCCCGTGTTACAATGGGTATCTGGGCAGCGGACCTTTTATTTGCAGCTGCATTGCTGATCGATAATTCCGAAGACATTGGAAATTATCTTAAAAGGAAGGCGGAAAAGCTTTCGCACGGATTAAGGAGCGGCATTGCAGTTCTTCTTGCAGTTCTTGTGGCTGCAGCGCTTACAGCAGGAATTGCCGGCTCATATAAAAAGGTTCATAAGACAGTTGATAGTTCTTTGGCTTCCGGAAATGTCCGAAGCGCCCTTGAAGAGTGGTGTGAGAAGAGCCCTGATAAGCTTTACATCTGTGAATCTGAGATCGTTAATGGGCTTGGATTTAATGTAAGAAAAGTTGATAACAAACTGCAGAACCTTTATTGGCCGGGCGGCTGGACCGCAAAGATGGCTCAAAGCAAAGAAATCTGGAACCGTTTCGCAGTTGAGGATATTGAAAAAGGAATCATAGAAAACAAGAACGTTTACCTGATCGCATTTAGGGATACGGATGTTTCCTATTGGCTCCGCTTTTACCGGGAAAATTATCCGGCAGCATCCTTAGAAACCGTTCAGGAAATAGAATTAGAAGAAACCCCGTTCACTATATATCAATTACAGGAAAGATAAGATGAAATTTTATATTTTAATATGTTTGGCACTAATCGGAATGGCAGCAGGCTACAGCGGTCTTTTTAAACGGAAATTTGCTGTAATGATGCCGCTGTCGGTATTTTCCTCCATACTGATCCTTTATGTGGCCGGTCTTTTTGGGCATATGAAACTTGGAGTGATCATTTTCCTTGGAGTTTCAGGCTTTTTATTCCTTGCGGGACTTACGAAGAGTATTATCCGCAGAGAGATGAAGGATTATGTTTCCAATGTGCTGAATTTCGGATTTGTCGTCTTCCTTGCAGCACTCGTTTTGATCTATTACATGACGGATGGACGTCTGCTTTCCAGATTTGATGAGTTTACGCATTGGGGACTTACCGTTAAGAATTATATGATCTTTGATGGCTTTGCAAATATCAAAGGCTCAACAACTCATGGTGCAGGCTATCAGCCGGGCATCTCCTTATTCTGCTATCTCTTTACCTCTTTACGAGATCAGGTGAATGAGTGCGATATGCTTAAAGGTATGGATGTCTTTATGATTGCTATGCTGCTTCCGATTTTCAGAAGGATCAACTGGAAGCGTTTTATTTTCGGTATCTTTTTGATTCCGTTTGTATTGTTTGCTCCATGGCTGTTTGCAAGCTATATCATTCCATATAACACTTTGTATATTGATGCCGCAATGGCTGCTACTTTTGCATTCCTTTTATATCACTATTACACAAGCAATCAGGATAAGGTCACCTATTTTATCCTGGGAATGGGAAGCGCGGTTATGATCCTGATCCGTCCGGGCAGCGAGGCATTTGCTCTGATGCTTTTGATCATGATCGTGATCGATATCCTTTTGTTCAAGCGTGATGAGTTTGGAAAGCTTTGCAGAAAAAGTGGATGGATGATGCCGATCTTCTATGTTGTGATCTCTGTGGCATCCTATCTTTCCTGGAGACTCTTTACTTCTGCAAATAAGATGATGCAGGTATTTGATTATATTGAGCCATCCGGACAGGAAGGTTCCAGCAGCGGAACGATCACATCAAATTTCATTGCAGCATTAACCAGAGTACCTGAAAATGCAACGATCAAGATCTCCTTTGTCGTATGGCTGATCGTTTTGGCTGTTATGGCATTTATTGTGATCATCCTTGCAAAGGGAGCAAAAGAACGCGGCAGAATGATCATAATGTCGATCCTGATGCTGATCGGCTATATCCTGTATGCAGCAGCTCTGCTTTATATGTACATTCATCTCTTTACCGCATATGAAGGAGAGAATCTGGCGTCCTTTGAGAGATATATGTTTACTTTCATTATGGGAAGTGCAATCTTCTTCCTGTATATGATTGTCGAAAAGATCTTTGCACGCTTTGGCGGTTTTGGAAATATCCTGATTCTGGTTCCGGTCGCAGCAGTGTTGATCTTTACTCCGTGGACCCGCGTAACGAGCGATATGTTCAACTGCAGCGAGACTGTTGAACAGACGATCTCAAAGCGCGCAGACTTTTATCGCTTTGAAGAAATTGCCGAGGAATGGGACTACGAAAAAGACAGAGTATATTTTATCGCCCAGGACAGCAATGGCTTTGAATATCAGCAGGCATATTATCTGGCCACTCCGGTATCCCTTTCCTACGATTACCCGATGGGATGGAGTCTGGGCTTCCCGTACTCAGACGATGATGTATGGACGATCGAGATGAGCCAGACAGATTGGGAAAAGGCCTTGATCGATGGCGGATATACGTATGTCTACCTTTACAATGTTGATAAACAGTTCCGTACAAGATATGGACAGATGTTTGAATATGAGACGGCGATCAGTAACAACTCAGCCTTTAAGGTTGAAATTAGCGGAGGACATGTGGTCTTAAAGAGAGCATTCTGATTTCATGGAAGAAAGATCCGTTTCAATAAAAAAGAATATCGTCTGGAATTCGATTGGAACCTTTGTGATGTTTTTCTGCCAGTGGCTGATGATGGTTTTGGTCGTCAGACTTTCCGGCTATGCTGACTCCGGTATCCTTTCGCTTTCCGTCTCCTGTGGCAATGTCTTTTTGATCATTGCCGCATTTGGCGTGAAAACCTACCAGGTTTCCGATATCAAAGATAAATATAGTGATGGAGAATATCTGGGCGCAAAGATCTGGACTATTCTTCTTACTGTTGTGATCGGCGGTATCTGGACGATCCTTTCTGCTTATGAGGGAATCGAAAAAACATCGATCCTTCTTTATTTGATCTACATTATGGTGTATTCCTATTCCGATGCCGTTTATGGATCCCTCCAAAAAAAATGGAGGCTGGATATTGCAGGTATCTCCATGTGCATCAGGAATATTGCAGCGCTTTTTATATTCTGTCTGGTCCTTTATTTTACAAAAGAGATAAGAATCGCGCTGGTCTCCATTCTTGCAGCATCTTTGCTGGTACTGTTCCTTTACGATATTCCTGCTTCTAAAAAGGTTGTAGAGGTAAGTCCGGTACTGAAAGGGAAAAAGCCATTTCTTTTACTTTGGGAATGTTTTCCTTATGCTGTTTATACTTTCCTGCACACACTCCTGCTTACTGTCCCGAAACTGGCGGTAAGGGGATTTTTTGATAAAGAAACACTGGGCATTTATTCGGCGGTCATGGCGCCTGTCACTGTACTTCAGGTCGCGGCGACATTTGTCATCAATCCGCTTTCGACGCTATTGGCAGCCAGACTGGAGGCTCGGGATTTTAAAGGTCTGCTGAAAATATTAGGAAAATGTTTCCTGATGCTTTTAGGCATTCTTGCCATTGGTATTTTAGTCTCGATCTTTCTTGGAAGATGGGGGCTCAACCTGCTTTATGGAAGCGAGATCACAGAGTATACTTACCTGTTGATTCCGATGGTCGTAGTTTCGGTTATGACTGCACTTACGATATTACTTGGTAACCTGGCAATCGTAATAAGGGATCATGTTGGAGCAAATGTCAGCGCGGTGTTAGGCCTTGCAGCGGCATTTGTTTTTAGCATTGTACTGATCCCGAAGATCGGTATGCAAGGCGCGAACTGGGCCTTGATCGCGGCGCTGTTTGTACAGGATGTGATCTTGATCTTTGCGGCCAGATTGAAGTTGAGGAAACGATGAAGATACTAAATGTTTTATATCAAACGGACGATAATTATGCAGCGATAGCAGGTGTCTCTATGACATCTCTTTTCCGCACAAACCAGCATATGGATGAAATCCATATCTATCTTTTAGACAGCGGTATTTCGGAAGAGAATCTTGAGAAGTTTCGGCAGCTTTGCGACGAATATGGCAGAGATCTTGAAATCATTGATACAGCTCCCTTGACAGAGAAGATCAAAAGTTATGGAGTCGGTACATTCCGTAATGTTTATACGGTGTATCTGACAATGTTTGTAATGAACGATCTGAACCTAAAGGGAAACAGGATCTTTAAATTAGATGCAGATACGATCGTTAAGGGTCCGTTAGATGAACTCTTAGAACTGGATATGCATGGGGCATACCTTGCAGCAACTTATGACTGCACACTAAATGCCTATAAAGAAATGGTGGGACTTACCCCTGATGACCGCTATTATAACGCGGGCATCATCCTCTTTGATCAGGATGCATGGATCGATAACCGCTGCCAGGATCAGCTTGTTGATCATATTCATAAATGCAGGACTCGCTATTATCTTTGCGAGCAGGATCTGATGAATGTGGTCTTTCAGGGAAAGATCGCCTATCTACCGGTGAAATATAATCTGAACAGTGGATTCTATATTTTTGGCGCGGAAACATCTTTTAAACTCTATCAGTTGAATCCGTATGCGTTTTCTTCATTGGAGGAAGTGAAGGAGGCGATGGCTCATCCTGTTGTCCACCATTTAATGGGAGCTATGACGGGGCGGCCGTGGGAAGTTAAAAATACACATCCTTTAAAAAAGGAATTTCAGGAAATTTTAGAATCTTCTCTTTGGGCCGGATGGAAGCCCAATGCTGTAAAACGGCCGGCAGTCTTTAAGATACAAAAATTCCTTCGCAGTATTTTGCAGGACTGGGCATATATCCGGATTCACAGGTATATGAATCTTAGATTCCTTAGAAATAAAAACAAAGAGGCGATCGAAGGATCAGACGTTTATGATCCAAAGTATATCTGCACGGAGTATTACGGAAAAGAGTATGAAGTACTCAAGCCACTGAACGTTTTATACCAGGCAAATGATTATTATGCGCCATATCTGGGTGTTTCTCTCCTGTCTTTACTTGACCGGAACAAACACATAAAAGACATAAATATTTTTATAATTGACGATGGCATTTCGGAAGATAATAAACAGAAGATCGATGAGACTGCCAAGATGTTCGGCCGCAGTACATCCTATATTGATACCGCAAGACAGGTAAAAATATTAGAGGATGCCGGAGCTCCGAAGTTCCGTGGTAATTATGCGACCTACTTTAAGCTTTTTGTGCTTGATGAACTTCCGGAAGAAGTTGAGAGGATCCTTTATGTGGATTCAGACACGGTAATTCGCGGAAGATTAGATGAGATCACAGAATTTGATTTTGCAGGAAAATCCCTGGCAATGGTACCGGCTATTTATCATGATAAGTATCGTGCAAAGGTTGGAATCAGCCATGAGGACCTGACCTATAATGCCGGCATTATGGCGTTTGATCTTAAGGCCTGGAGGGCAAACGAGTGCAGGGCGCGTCTGATCAAGGGAATGCAGGAAGATCCTAAGGTTTTGACATTTGCACCGGATCAGTCGCTTGCGATCAAGGTGCTGCAAAAGGATCTTGCACAGCTTCCGCTGAGAGTTAATTTTTCAACGCTTTATACCTTGTTCAG
>ODAI014088761.1_pt1 | contig 16388 bp, 1 predicted proteins | sample 1539321 | NCBI WGS metagenome assembly ODAI01 (sample SAMN02144231, study PRJEB22623) | gut metagenome | biome: sheep rumen | host: Ovis aries | place: New Zealand | reverse complement strand
CCCAATCCCCAATCCCCAATCCCCAATCCCCAATCCCCAATCCCCAATCCCCATGAACATAATTAATAAAAAAAAATTAATAATAAAAAAATGAATAATTATCAAAAAATGAATAATTATCAAAAAATAGTTAATCATCAAAAAACAATAATTTTTTTTTAAATTTTTAAACTAATTTTGTTTTAAATAAATATTTAAAAATAAATTATTATCATATATATATATGTCGACACCAGAGGCAAAAAAAGAAGATGATAAAAAAGAAGAATTGAATGATGAAGGAAATGATAATAATTATGAGATATATTTAATTATACTAATACCTAATGAAGAAAAAATCGATTTTCAAGGTCTGAGTTATAGAGCAAAACCTAAGATAGATCCAAAAATTATCTTCAAGAATAGAATAGAAATAGGAGATAATACATATCTAGAAGAATTAGTTTTCATGTTCCAGAGGAAAAAGAAAAAAAAGGAAAAAGAGAATGAATCAAGCAAATCAACCAAATATGAAATTACATTTTTTGAAAATAATCATATATATAATATTAAATTTTCTTCGAAAAATGAATGCTTCATATATCAACCTAAATTAGAAAGAGGAAATATACATCTACAAACTATTCCTCCGGAGCCAATACCGCAAAATATTATTCCACTCTGGACTAAGCTAGATATATTCCTTGAAGCTTTGAAGCAAACAAAAGATATAAATCAAAAGGAAGAAAAACTATATAAGGATACAATCGACTTATATAAGAACAAAAAGCAATTCAGTCTATTGATAACTTTATTTCTGAAAATCTATGAAAAGAACAAAGAGTTATGCGGACAATTAATTGAAATATTTTATAAAAACAACGATGATGAGAACAACGATAAAATAGATGATTTAAAAAAAAATTTAAAATCTTTTAAAGATATTTTTTCAAATGCTCGAGATATTTTGGATGAAAGTAATTATAATCCCATTCATTTTTATGGTATTTTATTCTGCTACCTTCATTTTTACGAAGAAAAAAACTTTCCAAAAATAATAGAGGAATTCTCTGTTGGAAATGCTAAAATCTTATATGAAATATTAATTCATTATTATTCACATTTTATAAATCCTTTAAAACAAAATCAGAAATTTTATGATGGTTTTATTCAATATGCTCTCGAAGAAAATAAAGAAATAAAAGAAATAAAAGAATTCAAGAAAATAATAAATTATATTGAAGATATCGAAACTTATTTATTTGTAATAAATAAACACAAAGAAACAATTTTCAAAAAATATAAAGAATTAAGGTCTGAACCTCTTGAAATGGATGCTAGTCTAAAGCTTTTGAAACATAAAAAAGATAAAGCAGAAAAATCGGCCACGAATGAAAAAGAAATTAATGAATTGGAAATTTCTGACGAAGATGATGAAAAAGGACTAGAAGAAACTTATTATATAGAAAACGAGTGTCATGTGATAATAAAATTAATTGAAAGCATTATTGGATTTTCAGAAAGAGAAAAAACTTTAGCTATATATATGAGAAGAACTTTTTGGATAAATCTGTTAGAACAATATGATATTCCAGATTGGGAAAATATAAGCAATTGCCATAAGTTGAGAGAATTATATAAAAAATACGATAATTTAGTTAATATATTATATGAAAAGAGCGATATTAAAAATGATATAAATGAATTTTTTAGTAGAGATCAATTTGCAATTATTTTGAATAAGCTTATCAAAGAATTTTTGGAAAAAAATCAAAACAGTCTTACAAATGCCGAAAAGCTTGGTTGTGTAAGAAAATTTAATCCTTATTTTAATATAATAGATGAGAGAGATAAAAACAAATATATTAATAATAGAGAGACATATATTTTCGATTATGTGAATTTTAGTAAAATAACACCGTTTTTTATCAAAGCATTTCATATTTTGAATTTTGAAAAGGTGTTCGAAAATATGATAATACAATATATAAATAAAATAACGGAGAAAATAAAAGACATTCAAACTTTTGGTAATATAATAAAATTAATAGATGAAAAACGGATGAAAGAAGAGAATCAAAAAGATTATTTTCTAATACTTAAAGAAAAATATTGTTCAGTTATTAAATATAATATTAAATTAATAAAAGATGACAAAGAATTAAAAAATAGTGTTAAAATAATAGCAGAATTTGTAAGCAAAATTGATTTATTTTATGAAAATACATTATTTTTAGAAAAAGAAATAGGTTCTTTAGAAGATAATGTTAGATCGCCAATTTATCTAGAATTAATAACAAAATATAGTGAGGAAAAATATAAACCTCAGAAAGAATTTATATATAATGAGCATTTAAAAACAAATGAAATTATAACTAAAGAAGGAAGAGATAAGGTTATAAAATTAGTAAAAAATTTAAAAGATAACGACCGAAATTATTTTATATATGAAAAACTGTTAAAAGCTTGCCATTTCACAGAAGATGAATTTTTTTCTAATCATGAAAATTATAAAATTCAACAACTATGTCTGTTAAAAGAAGAATTAGATAAAGAATCACAAAGTAAAAAAGACAAGGAATTAGATATAATAAAGCAAAGAGAAAATGGAAATGAGAATGCTAAAAATTTAGCAGATGTACTATATGAAATAAATGAAGAATTAGAACGTGGTAAAATAACTAAAAGAGATTTAGAGAGATTTCTAAATATAAAAAAAGTTCAAAAAAATGTGATAAATGGGACTAAAAAAGAAAAAGAACTTAAAAATATGAATGCTACAGAAAATGATAAAAGTGACAAATATCCAAAACAAAAATTAGGATTAATAGCCTTAATAATAGGAAGAAATTACGATCCGAAAGAAAAATATCTTGGATATAAAAATATTATTGATGATATAAATCAAAAAGTAGAAAATTTAATTTTGATAAAAGATTCCCTTATGATATTCCATAGAAATAAATATATTAATGATATAAGAGAAATAGCAAAGATTCTTGATGAAACAGAAAATAAACCGATAGTTAATTTTAAAGAAGATAAATGGATCAAATCTACAGATGAATTATATAATAGACATAAAGAATTATGTACAAAAATAAATGAGGTAAAAGATTTTTTGCTTTTTCAAAAGATATTTGATAATGCGCAAGGTAAAGATCAAGAAGCTCGTTTTAAAGATGCATATAATAAATTGGGTGATTTAAAGATATTATTTGGAAAAAATCCAGAGAATATCGAAGTAATATTTAGTGCTAAACCTTTTGAAAAAATTTTTACAGATATTAAAGAAGAATTAGGAAGGAAAGATGAAAAAAAATCTGATGAATTTTTAGAACAAATGAAAAAAAATTTTAATATCATGAATGAGAAAGTGATTAAAGATTTAAAAATGTTAATTAACAGTAAAAAATACGAAATGATTGTAAAAAGTATTGATTATTTTTTTTTGAATTTTCTAAATAAAGACTTAAATTTACCTGAAGAAAGTAAAAAGTTATCAGAGCAGCCCTTGGACAAACTTAATTCTTTCTTACTAGAGCTAAAAAAAAAAAAATACTATGATTATGAATCTAATAATATTTATTATAGAGTATTTACTTCAATTTATGAAAAAAAAGAAGCAATGGATTTCTTAATTCGCAAAATAAATGAAGCACCAGAACCTAAATATTTTGAGAATTTAAATGATAAAAAATTACAAAAAAAATTCGAAAAATTGAGTGAAAAATTACAAAACAATTTAGACCCGACAAATAGAAGTATAACAATTGATGATATTGATGATACTATTGATTGTTTGAAACATGTTAATTTACTTTTAGATAAAAAAATTCCAGATATAATAAAATATTTAAGCTCATTAGATGAACCAGAAATTAAAAAATTTGAAAGTTTTTCGAAAAAGTATGCTTCAATTATAGCCTTAGATATGAAGAGTGGAGGAGATTCTTTTAAGGAAGTATATGATATTATTGAAAATGCAACATTATTATTTCATTTGGATAGCGAAGATATTAAAATTAATGGAGACAGAAAAAAAAATATTGATGAATTAATTAAATTGGGAAATAAAATTAATATACAATATCAAGGAGAAAAAAAAGAAAAAAATATATTTGGATCAAAATGTGATAAATTGTTATTTTTTAAAGATATAGTATCTAAAATAGAAATAATTTATGAAAAAATAGATATTTTAAGAATAAAAGGATATAATATACCTATAGAAATAAATATTGAAATAAAATATCCAAATGTAACATATAATTTATATGGAAAACCAAAAGATTTTAATTATATAGCAGAATACTTATTTAAAATAAAAAATGACTATGAAACTCAACTTAGTACAATTTATGAAAGTAATAAATATTTAAGATTTTTATATGGAAAATTTTTTAGAAGAGTATGTCAACATCAAAAAGGTCATTGTGAAATATTTGAAATAATTAGATATATTTTAAATAAAACTAAAGTAAATAAAGATAAAGATAAAAATACAATTCAAGATACTAATGAAAAACATTCTCCTTATATTGGAGAAGATTATGAAACAGAATATTATGATTATACAGATATTATATTTAAAAGTATTTCAGAATATCTTACTGATTTATTTAAAATGAATGAATTAAATTTCCAAAAACACTATGAAAATATGATAATAAAAGAAGAATATAAGAAGAAAGGTATTTCAATAATAAAATGTAAAGAAGAACAATCAATGGAAGAAAATATTTTAAGTTTATTTATCAATAAATTAGATAAATTACCAATTGCTCAAAATATATTAATTTGTAGTAGAGAAACAACTATCGAAGAAATACAATCATTTTTCTATAGGTCTATTTTGTGTGAATTTAATACTTTATTTGTCCTTGAAATATTAGATTCTTTTTCTAATTTTCAACAAAATAAAATGTTTAGTTATATTGATAAATTAACATCAATTAAAATAGAAAAAAAAAAAAAGAAAAATAAAGATAATAAAAGTAAAATATTTAAAGATATGGATAAATCAAATTCAAGTGATTATCTTGATAGTTTTATTGTTTTCATTTATAAAAAATTATCTAATGAATCAGCTTTTATAAATGAAATGAAAAATTATATAAATTATGAAACAAGCGAGGAAGAAAAACAACAGCTTAATTATATTGATGAAGAAAATAAAATGGATGATTTAGGTATTTCAAATATTTCTTTTCAAAGTATAAGAAGTATTAAAAATGATGATATAATAGATAATATAACTGTTATTTCTTCGGACGTATGTGGTTTAGGTAAATCATTTAAAATAAAGAAAATGATAAAAGAAGAAGGTAAAAAATATTATCATTTTCCTTTAGGTGGAAAATTAACCAAAAATATTATATACCAAAAAATATTAGATTTATTCGAAAAAATAAAAGTTAAGATAGATATGGAAAATGAGGAAAATTCAGAAACTGAAGAAGATAAAAGCGAGAGCAACGAAGAATATTCAGAGTTTGATAATGCTGCTATACATATAGATATAGTTGAAACAAAGGAAATAGATTTAGTAAATGAATTTTTATTTTCATTTTTGATTACTAAATTTTATACTAACAATGAAAATATTATTTATATTCCAAATAATATTAAAATTTATATAGAAATTCCTAATAGTACAAATAATTATTTGGAAAAATTCGGTATTTTAAATATATTTAATAGAGAAAATATTATAATTGGGGAGCCATCAAGTAATGAAACAAATAAAACATCAAAAATAAAAAACATTCAAAAGCTTCCATTAGAATTAGATTCAAAATCAAAAATCAAGAATAAATTCAATAAAATAAATAAAATAGGAACAGATAAAGAAATAGAAAAATTTATTAAAAATAATTTTGAAATAATAGGTATTAAAGAGTATTCTTATTATCAAATCCAAACATTTATTAAACTTTATATAAGTCAATTTGATTCATTTGAAGGAGAATTAAAATTTTATAATTCGAAAATGGAAGATATAACTAAAGAATGTATTAAACATTTTGCCAAAAGTACAAAATATTTTATTGATTCGGGTTTCGCAAAAAAACTAATGAATAAAAATAATGTGAAAAATATATTTGATTTATGTTTAGATGCGTATGATAGTGATTTAAGCAAAGAAAAATTTGATACACCATTAATATATATAGACAAAGAAACAAAGACTTGTGAATTTGAAAAACTTCCTGATATAGCTAAAGAGAAAGATAAATTAATTTCAAATAAAGATGTAGATATAGTTTATTTGATAGATGCAACAGGTTCAATGAGTCTTGAAATAACAGCGGCAAAAGAAAATGTTATTAAAATTTTTGAAAAATTAACCGAAAGTTATAAAGGCTATAATTTTCGTTTTGGTGCAGTTTTTTATAGAGATAAAATAGATGAGCCTAGTGATAAAAATGAATGTTTCCAATTTACAGATAATATGAAAGATTTACAAGAAAAAATAGGAACTGTTAAACCATATGGAGGTGGTGATAACGCAGAAGATTGGGTTGGAGGATATGAAATTGCATTAAATAATATGAAATGGAGAGAAGATGGAATTAAATTAATAATACATATTGCAGATGCTGGTGCACATGGTATAAGATTTACTGAAGGAGATAAACATAATGAGGAAGCAGAAAAATTACCCCCCAAAATTGAAGAATGTGTAAGAAGAAATATCAATATTATTGGATTTAAAATAAATGAAGAACCAAAAAAATCATTTCATGAAATAAGTAAAATATATAATAATTTTAAAAAGGATAATATCGATTATGATAATGGTCAATTTATTGAAATTTATAAATTCTTTAGAGATCAAAATAATCAAAAGGTTGTTTCATACAATTTTAATAAACTAGTTATGAAAGCAGCTAATTATGTGATAAATCCTTCTTATAAATATTTAAAAAGATTGAAAAAAATATTATATCTTGATAATGATGTAGAAGAAAATAAAGATAATATAAAAGCATTAATATCTATTGTGGATAAAGATACTGATAATTATATAATAACAGAGGATAATTATAAAAAAATGGTATTATTAGTTTATCGAATAAAAGCAAATATACCTGTTATTATTATGGGAGAAACTGGCTGTGGAAAAACTTCTTTAATAATAAAATTATCTCAGATTATAAATAACGGAGAAAAATTTGTAGAAATAATAAATATACATCCAGGTACTACTGACGAAGAAATAACTAAATTTATGGAAAAAATGAATGAAACTGCAAAGAAAGAAAAATATAGAAAAAAAGAATTATGGATATTTTTCGATGAAATTAATACTTGTTTATCATTAGCTTTAATAACAGAAATTTTTGTTAATAGAACATTTAATGGAACAAAATTAGAAGATAATATAAGATTAATAGGTGCTTGCAATCCTTATAGAAAAAGAAAAGAAGGTACAGAAATATGTGGTTTAATCAGAGAAGATGATGAAGAAGATGATAAATTGGTATATCTCGTAGAGCAATTACCTGAATCATTATTATATTATGTATTTAGTTTTGGTTCAATAACTAAAGAAGATGAAAAAAAATATATAGGAAGTATTATACAAAAATTATTTACTAAAGAAGAAGAAAAATTACATAAATTAACAACTCGCGCTATTTCCGAATGTCATATATTTTTAAGAGAAGCTTTTAAGGATCCTTCTATCGTATCGCTGAGAGAAATTGCAAGATTTATGGCATGCGTCAAATTTTTCATGGAGTATTTCCCTATAAAAAAAAAATATGAAAAGAAAAATAGTATTGGAGTGGAACAGGAAACTAAAAAACTCTATAAAATAAAAAGTATTATATGCTCCATATACATATGCTATTATACAAGATTAACAAATGAAAATAAAAGAAATGATTTTGAAAATCGTCTACAAGGAACATTATTAAAAATAATAAATTCTGGAGAAAAATATGAAAGTGAAAAAATTAATAAAGGTGGTAAAAATTTTTTAGATAAAATAAGATATAAAAAATTCAGAGAAGATCTCGTAGATCTTGGAGGGAAAAAAGGAAAAAATTTAGAGAAATTCAGTGATTTATTAAATATAGAAGAGGAATTTTTATTAGAGCAAGTAGAATTAGATAAAGGAATAGGAAAAAACAAATCATTAAAAGAAAATTTATTTTTAATATTTTTATGTATAGTAACTGAAATACCTTTAATTATAGTAGGTAAACCAGGAACATGTAAAAGTTTAAGTACACAATTAATATATAATTCAATGAGAGGTGAATATTCTAAAAAGGAATTCTTTAAAAATTATCCAAAAATAGAACAAACATATTTTCAAGGTTCAAAAAATACTAATCCAGAAGATGTTAAAGAATTATTTAAGAAAACTGAAGAATTATATAATGTACACAAAAATAGTAATGATAGAATTAAATGTATGATTTTATTTGATGAATTAGGTTTAGCTGATCAATCTAAAACAAAACCTCTTAAAGTTTTACATAGTAAGCTTGAATATGGAGGTAAAGAAGAAGGAACTTGTTTCATTGGTATTAGTAATTATTCTTTAGATGCAGCAAAAGTAAATAGAGCTTTGAGTTTATCTGTATCTAATTTAGAGGACAAACCAGATCAATTAAAAATAACTTCTGAAAGTATAGCAAAAAGTATTTCTGAAAATATTTATGATAATAATTTAATATTTAAATTACTTGCAAAAGCTTATTCTAGATATAAATATTGGTTAAATTTTATTAAAGAATTAATGGCATTAAAACAATATATTAATGATAAAAAAAATTTAAAGATTGGGACTTTCGAAGAAATTAAAGGAGATAAAGATTTTATAAAAATATTAAAAAATCATAGTAAAATAAAAATAAAAACTGAATTTCACGGAAATCGGGATTTTTATAGTTTAATAAAAGGTGTAGCAATAGAAGTCTCTAAATTAGGTAATAAATCATATGTAAAGGATATTGTACCTATTATTAATCACTTTATAGAAAGAAATTTCGGGGGAATAACCTATGATATAGATATTGATTTTAATTTGGAATTTGAAGATATAAATAAAGAAATGAATATACTCAAAGGTAAAATATTAAATGAAGAATTAGAAAAAATAAAAAAAAATGAAAAAAATAATAGCGATGATGATGAAGTTGATAAAATAAAAGAAGAAAAAAAAGATAAAGTAAAAAACAAAATAAAAGTTAATTCAGTATTTTTATTTAAAAAAATATATAATGAAATTTGTTCAGATAAAAAACAAGAAGATAATGAATATGTAAAAGGAGAAGCTTATCGAATTCCAGAAGATGATTTGGTTAAATATGATTTAAATGAATGTATTAATAATAATATAAATGATAATAATAGCCGTTATTTATTATTAGAAATAAGATCAAATCTAACTCCACTAATTAATCAAATTATAAGAGTACAAAATTCAGAAAGAAAAGATAATGTAGTTACTCTTGTAGGCAGTCTTTTTTCAGATGATAATAATAGTGATTATAAAGCTAAAAAAATCAATGAGATACAAAATTATGCTTCTCAAAAATACAAATTAATTATATTACATAATTTAGACCAAATTCTACCCTATTTATATGATTTATTTAATATGAATTATAAATTAATTGATGATCAAAAGTTTGTTAGAATATGTTTAGATAATTTTACTGAGCAATTAACACCTGTTAATGAAACATTTAAAATTATAGTATTAGTCGATAAAAAATTTGTTAATAAATTAGATATAGCATTTTTAAATCGTTTAGAAAAAATGCAAATTAGTTTTCAAGATTTATTAGATAAAGATAAAGAAGAAAATAAAAATTTAAATAAATTAATCGGAGAAATTGAGGGAAAAATTGAATTAAAAAATATAAAAGAATCAGAAAAATCTTTAAAGAGTCTTTTAATTAATTGTAATAAGCAAGAAATTGAAGGATTAGTATATTATTTATATTTAAAATATGCGAAGGAAAAAGCAAAAAACATAAAAGAAATAGAAGAAATAGAAGAAATAAAAGAAATAAAAGAAATAGTATATACTAAAATAAGTAATCTTTTACCTCAAGATATAATAATAATTTTACCAGAGGGAAATCCAATCAAAAAGAAATATTTTGAGAAAAAAAAATATTATAATTTTATTCAATATAAAAAAGCTTTAGATTTTAATGATAAAGATTTAATGAATTATCAAATTTCAATCATATATACATTTAGTGATATTACTGGTAATATAAAAGAATTTAATTATGAAAATATCATTATGATAGGCAATATTAGTACAGAAGGGAACTTAAAAAATCAAATTGATGAAATTAAAAATAGAAATAAAAATAATAATAATTTTTACCCTTATATATTATTCCAATTTGAAGATTATAATTCAAATAAAATACAATTTACATCTGATTATATTAGTAATTATTTAAAAAATGATGAATATCATTATATATTTATAATATATATTCATAGATATAGTGAACAAAGAATTTATTCAATTCCTAATATATATGAAAATATAAATCAATTATTTATTGATAATTTAGAAGGTCCAGAAATAACTTTAAATGAATTATTAAACAAAAATTTTGAATATATTATATCTTCTACAGAAGTATTTAAGAATTTAGATAAAGTGTTTAGGGAAGGATTAACTAACTTTGTTTATGATAAATTAAATTCTAAATTAAATCAAAATAATAAAAAAACAGATATATCTACTTCTCTTAATGAAATATTTATTAAAAATATAATAAATTATATGATGTATATTGATACAGTTTTTAAAAATAAAATAATAGAAAAAGCCAAAGAATTGATGAAAACAGATGAAACCGCTGAAAAAGATTGCAATCATTTGATTAAAAAAATATTTAGTGAAGGATATATGAATAAAGATAAAATTGATATTATATCAATATTGTTAGATTATATTAAAGAAAATGTTTTTATGAATAATTTAAAATTTATATTTAATGTTTTAGAAGATAATAATTTCCTTACCACTTTATTAGAATTAAATGATGACAAAACTTGTAAATTGGATAAAAATAAAAAAGAGGGTATAGCTAAAAACAAAAAAATAATTAAAGATTTAGAAGATATATTTTTAAAAGAAATAATAAAAGTAGATAATAAAAAATATGAACCTAAATTTTTACCTAATTATCGAATACCAGGATTTTATAATTTTTATAAAAAATTATCCGATTATTTATCTAAGGATATTAATGATGAATTTTTCAACAATGAAATGAATTTCAGAAGAGAAATTTCAAATATTAACAAAGAAAAAATAAACATCAACAAAGTAAAAAGTGATTTTCATGAAAAAGAGGAAGAATTATTAAAAAAGGTTTTAGATATGATTAAACAAGATAAATTATATTGTGACTTAGTAAATAAAATAACACCTGATTTAATACTAAATGATTATATTATATTTTATTTAGAAAAATACCTAGGTATTTATTCTAAACCTTTTATTGATCTAATCATATTATTATTAGATACAAGATTTACTGATGAAACAAATATAATAAAAAATAACGAAGAAAATTCAATAAATAAAGTAATAATCAAAATAATATGGATTGAATCATATATTAATTATATTAAAGATATATCAACTTTATTTGATTTTGGTAAAGCAATTATTAATGATATTGAAGGAGAGGATTTCTATAATATGATATATAAGTCAATTTTTGATAATTCAATTAAATATAAAACAGATAAAAAAAGAATAGAATATACAAAAGAAATTAATGAATGTTTTTATTTAGTTTTAGTAGGTTTATGTTTAAGTTTAACAACTGAAATTTTTGATAAAATGAGAATATCCATTGAAGGTTATTGTGATATATTAAAAGAAATAAAAAAAATTATACAAAATATAGATGATAATTTTGGTTTAAAAATTGATGAATTATATATTATAGATGAATTAATCAAAATAATAGAATATGCTCCAAAAAATAAAAAAATTATAATACAAATTAGAGATAAATTGGTGGAAAATGCTGAAATTATCCAAAAGAATCAATTTAAAGAAAAATTAATAAAAAATTTCCAAGGTCTGAATGATTTATTATCGAAAGTAAAAAATGAGCAAACAATGGAAAAATATTATTCTACTTTAAATTATATTTATAAAAAAGAAATAGAAAAAGTAAATGATAAAATTTATTGTACAATAATACTGGAAGAAATTATTAAACAAAAAGAAATATTAAAAATATCCAATGATATAATCCATTTTTTATTAAAAAAAATTGATGATATAGATTGTTTTGATTCGATAAAAGATTATTTATTAAGCTCAAAAGATAATATAATAAAACTTTTAGATGATAAATTAGACTTACGATATAGTAGTAAAGATTACTATATAGCATTATCAGAGACTGTAATATACTTTTTTGAAAGAATTTCTTTATTATATTTAAAAGACTTTAACATAAAGAAATTTATTATAGAAAAAGAAAAAGAGGGACATTTATATATTTTTAAAGAATGTAATAAATTTTTATCTGTACTCAATAAAGGAGAAATAAATGAAGAGCTAAATATAAATATAACAAAATTATTTTGTATAGGTTATATAAAAACATTTTGTTATATGTTTATTAAGATGCATAACAAAAAAAAATTTAAACCTGAAAATATAATAAATATAATTAATGAAAGTGATGAAATAAATATGGTAAAACTTTATATATATAAAATAATTTATAATAAATATAAAAAACAAATGAATATATTTTTGAATAGTGATATTATAGATAAATTTAAATTGAATGCTTACAAAGGATTTAAAGAATTTATTAAATCTGAAGATGTAGAAAAATTAGAAAATTTTACTTTTTATGATAATAAATCAAATGAAATGTTTAAAATTCTTGAAAAAAATAGTAAAAATCAATTTAAAGAAAAAATAACGGGAGATAAAATTAGTAAACCAAGAGCAAATTTTGATGATTTTTATATGGCCGCATATCAATTAATATTATCAAAATTAATTGATGAAGATTTTGAAAATGATATTTCTTATAGTAATTTTTATGAAAATGTTTGTAAACCATTATATCAAAATGAAGACTATGACGAAGATAATAATAAATTATTTTCATTATTGAAAATATTTTTTGAAAAAGATACATATTTAAAATTTAAAAAAGATTATGAAATAAATTCAGAAGATATTGAAGCACTATCATATGGATTTAGATATTGCTTAAATGAAGTAAAAAGTTTAAAAAATAGAGAAGAATATTATATTTATTCATATTTATATAATAAAGATAAATTTGATGATTTTGATAAAAATTTTTATCCAGGAAATGATAACAATAAAGATGAGCCTTATTATGAATTATATAATAGGATAGTAAAACATTTTAAAGAAAATCCTAATGATGGATGTTGTCTATGCTTGAGTGATAAAGGATTTTTCTATTCTGCTTTTGATGAATTCAATAGTATTAATGAAATTGACATGGTATATCCAAAATATAATAAAGAAATAGGACCAATGGTTAAAAGTAATAATAAAAGCTATATCAGTATTTTTAAGGATAGAGCACAAATATTTGAATTAATGAAAAATAAAGAACATTCTAAAAAATTTGAAAATATGAGATATATGACTTTAGAAGAATTTAAAAAAAAATATATAGAACCATTATATAAAGGAGAAAAAGGATTAACTAAAATAGATATAAATATTTTTAGAAAAGAAAATAAAGTAATTAGGAATTTAAGTAAAATATCTTATAGATTATTAAATTATATTTTATATTGTCATTTATTTTTCGCTTATTTATATACTCAAGACAAAAATTTTAATGATTATTTACCTGAAGGAATGACCTGGATTGCAATGATAAAGGAATGTTTTAATAAATTGAAACTGAGTTTAAAAAATAAAGACATTAAACATATAGAAATATTTATGAATTATATTTTTAAAGATTTATTCGATAAATTACATAATAAAAATTGTATTAATAATTTTGAAGATCTTGTTAAATTTGAAGATGAATTGGAAGAATTAATTAGTAAAAAATGTGAAGAATCAAAAAAAGAAATAGAAAAATATAAAGAAAAAGAGAAAAAAATTTTTGGAGACGAAAAATCAGGGATCGCTTTAATAAAAGAAATCTATGATAAAAATAAGTATGATAGAAAAGAATTTCCATTTTATGAATATTTTTATTATACTGATTATTTAAATGAAACTTATATCAAAAAGAAATTAAGAGAAAAAGATGAAAATGATTATCCAGTGATGGTTGAATATTTGAAAAATAAAGAACATGAAGAAACAAAAGATAAATATTCTTTGGATAATTTGATCCCTTTTAATAAAGTTCTAAAATTATTTAATGATACATTCTCAAATCAAATTACAAGAGATGAGGCAGAAAAAATAACAATAAATACTAGTGATATTTATCGAGATGAAAAAAATTCGAAATTAATTGATGATTTTATTGAATTATATAATAATTTTGAATTAAAAGATGATAAAGGAAATATTCTCGAATTAAATAAAGAAAAAAATTGTATTATAGACTTCCTTCTAATTGATGATAATAAATATGGTAAATCATATAAAAAAATATATAAGGAATTTATAAATAGGCAAAATAATTCATTAGAAAGTTTATTAAATGAAAAAATAAACAAGGGTATAATTAATAGTAAATCCAAAAATAGAATAAGTGTTCAAAAAATTAAAGATAGTGAAATATTTACCTCTGAAATGGATAGTGAAACTTTTATTAATGTAATATTAAATTCTTCTTATAGAAAATATATAGATACTCAAAAACATGAAAATTATAATGAATATGAAATAAGAATAGAACAAATCGAAACGGAAATGACTGAATCAATATTAAAAGAAAAAAAGTTGCTTAATGATGATATAATAGGATTCAATTTCAATAATGAAGTTTTTACTTTTGAAATAGGAGATTTAATTTCTAATTTTTCATATGAAAAATATGAAAAAATGAATATCAATTCAGATGATAAAGTTGTTATATATCAATTTGTTAAAGATAATGCTGGAAAAAATGGTTATGTAAATAATGAAATTTATAAAAAAATAATCAAAGATTTTATAACCTTAATAGAATATTTAAATAGAATGAGCAAAGATACAAATAATCAAATTAATGGTAACACCAAAATTTGTGATATAGATATAGTTAAAAATAAAAAAAATATTTCAAAAGATTTCCAAAAAATATTTCAAGAAAAAGAGCAAGATAAAAAAAATGAAAATGATAATATCTTTGGAGAATCAAATTTTATAGTTAGTAAAATAACTAATGCATTTGCTTACTTTTTAAAGTTGATATTTAGGTATGTTAAAAAAGATATTGAAAAGTATCAAGAAAAAAATAAAGAGGAAAAATATATATATAATTTGGAAGATAAAGATATAAAAATTGAAAAAAGTTATTTAGCTTCGGCAATAAGATTATTTATAACTTTAGTATTATACAGAGAAAATGAAAATGATAAGGATAATAAAATTAAATTTAATAAAAAAAACATTTTTGATTATTTGAATATGAAAAATAAGGATTTATGGGAATCAGATTTAAATAATATTGAATCAAATAAATCTGAATTAGAAGGTGATTTATTGAAATTAAAGGATTTAAATATTAAAATAAAGGAAATATTATTTTTTTATTATTATTTGATAGGTAAAAATGATGAAGGATTTGAAGAAAATGTAAAAGCATATATAGAAGTAAAAAAAAAAGAAGCAGAAAAAGAAAGAAAAAGAAAAGAAAAGTCAGAAATGGAATCGAAAAACGATAAAAAATTCCAAGGTTCTGGTCATGAAGAAGAAGAAGAAGAAGAGGAAGAAGAAGAGGAAGATGTCTTTTTTAAAAGGAAAAAAGTGGAAAAAGGAGGAAAAAATACAGGAAAAGGAAAGAACGTAATTAAAAAACATCCATATTCAAAAAAAATACTTAAAGATGATGATGATGATGACTGAAGAAAAGAACATATAAATATGAAAAAACTATTTTTAGTTTAAACTTCATAATTTATTTATTAATTAAAAATATTAAATTTAAAAATTAATTTATTTTAATTATATTATCAAATTTAAAATTTATTTTATATTAAAAATATAAAAAAATTAATGGGATGGGGATTGGGGATTGGGGATTGGGGATTTGGGGTTGGGCCCAATCCCCCATCCCCCAACCCCAAACCCCCATCCCCAAACCCCCCACCCCCTTAATTTTTTTCCAAAAAAATTTTTTTTTTTTTTAAATAAAATAAAAAAATATTTTATATTTTATTTGCAATAAAATATTATTTATTATTTATTCTTCATTTATTTCATTTTCTTGAATTTCATT
>ODAI012904751.1_pt1 | contig 16390 bp, 17 predicted proteins | sample 1539321 | NCBI WGS metagenome assembly ODAI01 (sample SAMN02144231, study PRJEB22623) | gut metagenome | biome: sheep rumen | host: Ovis aries | place: New Zealand | reverse complement strand
TGCAGACTCCGGTACGCTCCAGGGAAAAGTCACGCTTTCTACCTTTATGGGCTCATATCAGTACTATCAGGTGGAAGTGGACGGTAAAGAAATCCAGATTACCGACTACAACCCCATTGGCCGCAAGACTTACGAGGCAGGTGAAACGGCATATCTGGACTTTGATGCAAACGGCGTGTACGTGCTGTAAAAAATAATATTTCCTATTGATAAACTAGGTAAATAATGCTACCATGGTGTTATCAGTAGGAGATAGTAATGAAAGATGATTGTCCGCTGCAAAGACAGATTATATGTGTAGCCGCACTCTTTTTGTGTGTGCTTATGCCTTTGTTTGCAAAAGCTAAGGCTGATTCGTCATCTCCTGCAATGCCTGAGCGGGTAGTTGCGCTTTCAAAATCAGTGGCGGACATGTGGCTTTTGGCGGGCGGCAGGCTTTCGGGAACGACAAGTGACGCACTTGAGCTGGACGGTATTGACGGTGCGGTGAGCGTGGGTACTTTGACGACTGCAAGTCTTGAGGCAATCGTCTCTCTAAAGCCTGATTTGGTTCTTTTGACCTTGGATATTCCCTTGCATAAAAAATTTGTCGGCACGTTTAGGGATTTGGGGATTTCCACTTATATTGTCAATGTCAAATATTTTTCCGACTACGAAAAAGTCATGCGGGATTTTACTGATTTGACTGGCAGAAAAGACTTGTTTGAAAAAAATGTCGCTTCCGTAAAAAGGGACATTGATGCAATTTGCGCTTCGTCTCAGGCACAAAGAAATAGAAAGGAAAAGGCAGCAACCTATCTTTTTTTGCGGGCGAGTGCGACAAAAAATAAGGTTCTCAAAGACCATTTTGGAAACGAAATCTTTGTAAATCTGGGCTTACAGTCCATTATTTCTGACGAAAGCGCCCTTGATGAAGTGAGCGTGGAGGCAATTGTTAGGGCAGACCCCGCCTACATTTTTGTGACGAGTCAGGGAAATCAGCAGAAGGCGGATGAAGCCTTTTATCGTGCCTATGCCTCAAATCCTGCCTGGAAGAATCTACGCGCAGTAAAAGACGGGCATGTTATCATGCTGCCAAAAGACTTGTTCAATTATAAACCGAATGCGCAGTGGGCAAAAGCCTACGAATATGTTTTGGGTGTGCTTTGATGCAAAAAAAACGTGGACCGAATATCAGTTTTTCCCTCCTCGTCTCTGTTGGATGTGCCTTCTTCCTTGTCTTCTTTATGCTTGCCTTGTTTGCAGGAACAAAGGGTTTGACTTTTGGCGAAGGCCTTGCTGCGGCACGAGAGGGGGTTTTTGGTGAGGGCATGGAAAGGGGTGCGCAGACTATCTTACTCCAGCTGAGACTTCCCCGTGCATGTGCGGCGGTCTTGTGCGGAGCGGCCCTCTCGGTTTCCGGGCTTTTGCTCCAGTTAAGTTTGAACAACACTCTTGCAAGCCCTGGCATTATCGGGGTGAATGCGGGCGCAGGCCTTTTCGTGCTTTTTCTGTCGCTTTTCTTTCCCTATGCGGCCTTAGTTCGTTCTACCAGTGCTTTTTTTGGGGCATTGTGCGCGGTCTTCATTGTCTACCTGATTAGCGGGCGGGCGGGAATTACCAGAACTACGCTTGTGCTTTCTGGCGTGGCAGTATCTTCGCTTATGACGGCAGGAATTGACATTCTGATTACACTTCATCCGGAAATCGTGGTGGACAAAATCGCCTTTAGTTTGGGCGGCTTTCAGAATCTGAGCCTTGCTTCCCTGCGCATTGCCTCTCCCGTTATTCTGCTGTCGCTTGTGGGTGCTTTTTTGCTTTCTGGAGGGATTGATTTATTTCAGCTGGGAGATGAGACTGCATTTGGCCTGGGGCTGAATGTGCGCTTGTGCCGGGCTGCTGCCATTGCGGTTTCGGGCATTCTTGCGGGGGCGGCGGTGAGTGTGTGCGGACTTTTGGGCTTTGTGGGACTTTTGATTCCCAATTTTATCCGTATGGTCAGCAGGAATAAAACGAAGCGGAGCATAATCCTCTGTGCTCTTTTGGGCGCGGATTTTTTGCTTTTTTGTGATCTGCTTTCCCGCATCCTCTTTTTTCCCTATGAACTTCCTGTGGGATTGTTTCTTTCTTGTCTCGGCTCGCCATTTTTTATCTGGATGCTGATTTCCAAAAAGAAGAGGCTTTCCGTATGATTCAGATTAAAAACCTCAGGGCGGGGTATGATGGAAAAGAAATCTTGAATATTCCTTCGCTTACCTTTAATGACGGCGAGATTACGGCGGTAGTCGGCTTGAATGGGAGCGGAAAGTCAACCCTTCTCAAATCAATTTTGGGCATGAACCGCTATGCGGGAGACCTTCTGGTGGACGGAAAAAATCTTCTTTCCAGTGGACACAAGACGCGGGCAAAAACGCTTGCCTATCTTCCTCAGGTACATTCATCGGCAAATCTTGATGTATACACGCTGGTCTGCCATGGACGATTTCCCTATCTTGGTTTTTCAAAAGTGCTTGGGCAAAAAGATAGGGATTTTGTGGAAAAGGCGCTGCGTCTGACGGACATGTGGGAAAAGCGTGAAAAAAATCTTGCTGAAATCAGTGGGGGTGAGCGGCAGCGGGCCTATCTTGCCATGGTTATTGCTCAGGACACCCGCATGATTTTGCTTGACGAGCCTACCACCTATATGGACATAAAGCACCAGGTGGAGATTTTGAGGGTCTTGCGCTCTCTTGCGGATCAGGGCAGGGGGATAGTGCTTACAAGTCACGATTTACCTCAGAGTTTCAGTCTGTGTGATAGAGTGTGCTTGATGCAGAATGGAAGCATTGTGGCACAGGGGAGAAGTGAGGAACTTTTGGCAGATTCCTCTGTGGTGCGGAGCGTTATGGGAGTCAGCCTGCGAGAGGTGCAGGGCGATGATTTTTTGTACCGCTATGGTATTATTCAATAAGAAAGGAGTTTTTGTTGAAAACTTTATTAGGGGGAATGGATTTATGACAAAATGGACTGGCCTAGCATTGGGGCTGTTTCTTGCCTCTAGTGTCTGTGCGGCTGACTTTACTACAAAGGGAAACATACTTTTTGGAGGCACGGCGGTGGAAAGAACATGGGATGCAGCCTTTGATAATTCGAACATTGACTTTGGCGGGCTGTATCTGATGGGAGACTTTATTGTTTCGACAAAAAAAATCACCGCCGGAGGAAAAATCTACTGGCGCGTAAAAAAATCTGACGATAGCCGTGATTTGGACAGCGATACTGGCTTTGCCCAAAAACTGGACATTAAACGCGCCTACATCAGATTTCGTCCTTTTGGTGACAGCCTTCTTGAAATTTCCGGCGGAAAACTCTACTCTTACTACCTTACGGGAAATTATTTTCAGCTTGCAGAAATCTACACAGGCTCAAGCCGCTGGGGAAAGACAGGCGTAGGCGTAAAAAGTGAATTTGCAGGCTTTACGCTTGGCGGGGCAATTCCCCTTACGGAAAGTTATCTGGAATTTCAGAACTACCGCGCTTTCTTCCTTGCCGCTGAATACGATTTTTCTCATCTCTCAGAAAAGGTACCGCTTTCCTTTGGTGCGTCTTTCGGCATGGAATATTCTGCCACGGAGAAAAAAGGTGCAGATACCGTGGTGGAAAAGAATGTGTACAGCACAGTGAGTTTGAATTTCAAGCCGAAAACAGACGGATTTCTTTCTAAAGTGAATGTGGCTCTTTCTGCTTCCTTCAACTCTGAGCCCTATGTGGCAAATTCTACGTTTAAAAACGTGACGAATTACGGGGCAGACCATCTGTCTAAGTCTCACTTTGCTTCAGTAAATTTCCGTGGCTACCTTGGGCCTGTGCAACTGCTTGCAGAAGGTGAGGCGGGACATTCTTCCGAGGGCAGCATGATTCCCCTCTATGGAGGAGCGCAACTTTTGATTCCCCTGGTGGAGCATCTGGCCTTTAAGCCCCGCTTTTTCTATTACGCTGCCCTTGATGCTTCCGATGGCGCAAACAGCCGCATGACCTTTGAGTTCTATCCCCGCCTTTGGATTACGGCAGGACAGTGGATTTTTTCTCTTGGTGCAGATTTTTTGCATAAGCAGGTTGCAGAGTCCGCTTGGCGGTGGGAATGGTCGGTGCCCTTCTATGTGGAATACAAAATCGGAAAATAGAACCTAAAAACTGTGGTTATGAAGTAACAAGATGATGCTTTTCCATGAAAGGAGACTTGACAAAATATAAACCTAGTAATACCATGGGAAAAGTTAATAAATAACATGAGGTACTATCGGAGGCAAGGGAAATGGCAGGAACAGTCGATAAAGCCGCACTCAAAGCGGGCGGACTTATGCCGCAGGTTCAGCAGGGAAAATATTCTCTGCGTGTAATGACAATCGGAGGAAATATGACTGCCGAGCAGATTGCGACAATTTCGGCAGTGGCAAAAAAATACGGACACGGCTATGTGCATATGACCAGCCGTCAGGGTATTGAGATTCCTTTTATTGATGTGGAAGACGTGGACGAGGTAAAGGCTGAACTTTTGGCGGGTGGTGTGCCGACGGGTGTATGTGGTCCCCGTGTGCGTACGGTTACTGCCTGTCAAGGAAAGGCAATCTGTCCCAACGGAATTATTGATACCTATCCCATTGCTGAGGAACTGCACAAACGCTATTTTGGCCGTGCCTTGCCCCATAAATTTAAGTTCGGAGTGACGGGCTGCCGAGCAAACTGTCTTAAAACTGAAGAAAATGACTTTGGCGTGAAGGGTGGCATGGAAGTCAAGGTCAACAATGAAAAGTGCAAGAAATGCGGCGTGTGCGTTAAGACTTGCCGTTGGAATGCAATTACTTTGGACAAAGAAAAAGGCATTTCTTTTGATGCGGAAAAATGCGTCAAGTGCGGTCGCTGCGTAAAGGCGTGTCCCTTTGATGCATGGCAGGGTGAGGCAGGCTACGTGGTGTCTTTAGGCGGGCTTTTTGGAAACGAAATCTACAAGGGTGAATCCTTTTTGCCGCTTATCAAGGACAAGGAAACCCTGTTTCGCGTAGCGGATGCTGCAATCAATTATTTTGAGCAGAATGCAAAGCCCAGCGAACGATTCCGTTTTACGATTCAGCGTACAGGTGAAGAAAATTTCAAAAAAGCAATGCTGGAGGCATACAATGGCTGAGTATGTTTCTGAAAATGGCGTAAAAGCAGATGATTTTGTTGACATTACCGATAAAGTGTGTCCGCTTACATTCGTAAAGGCAAAGGTCGCCATGGAAGAACTGGATGATGGTGAAATTCTTGCCATAAAAATGAATGACGGTGAGCCAGTACAGAATGTGCCGCGCTCAATGAAAGATGAGGGGCATCAGGTGCTGGAGTTGAACGACAATGGCGATGAAACCTATACGCTGTATGTGCAGAAAAAATCATAATCGGAGGAAGAAATGACTATTACAATTGCGGGTGTTAAAAAAGAGGTGAAAGACGGTATCACCTTGCCGGAACTTATTGAGCAGGAAAAAGTGGAGACACCGATGTATGTAACTGTATCCATTAATGAAGAATTTGTAAAAAAATCCGATGAGGCAGCCACCGTGCTAAAAGAAGGGGATTCCGTGGAATTCCTCTACTTTATGGGAGGCGGTCAATAATGGCGATGACGGACGAGCAGGTTGAACGCTATTCCCGCCACATCATTCTGAATGAAGTGGGCGTAAAAGGGCAGAAAAAATTGCTGAATGCAAAAGTGCTGATTATCGGTGCTGGTGGACTGGGTGCTCCTTGCGCCATGTATCTTGCGGCGGCTGGCGTTGGTACGATTGGCATTGTGGACGCGGATGTGGTTGACCTTTCCAATTTGCAGCGGCAGATTATCCATGCCACGGCCGATGTGGGGAAAGCAAAGGTCAAGTCTGCGCAGGAGACGATGACGGCAATGAATCCGGATGTGACGGTTAAAACATACCAGCTTTTTGTCAATTCCACGAATATCCGTGAACTTGTCCGCGAATACGATTTTGTGATAGACGGTACTGATAATTTTCCGGCGAAATTTCTGATTAATGATGCCTGTGTAATGGAAAAAAAGCCTTTCAGCCATGCGGGCATTATCAGGTTTAAGGGGCAGTTGATGACCTATATTCCAGGTCAGGGGCCATGCTATCGCTGTGTCTTTAAGGATCCGCCGCCAAAAGACGCTGTTCCCACCTGCAAGCAGGCGGGCGTTATCGGTGCAATGGGTGGTGTAATCGGCTCCTTGCAGGCCATGGAAGCGATTAAGTATATCGTGGGGGTAGGGGAAAACCTTGTGGGCAAACTCCTCACCTATGATGCGCTTAAAAATGATTTCCACGCAATCAAATTGCCACCTGTTGACGGGAAGTGTCCTGTCTGTGGTGAAAATCCCACGATTAGGGAACTGATTGACTATGAACAGGCGGCCTGTGATTTAAAATCCGCCCATTAAAGCAGTTTGAAAAAAGGAGGCATGATAAAAAGTACTTCCTTGTACTTTTTATCATTTGCAGATTTTGCCGTTGGCAAAACTGCGATTTCGTGCCTCCTGCACGACCGCTAACGCGGTGTTTTTAAAGGAGATGCACGATGATTACCCTGAAAAAGTCTGACTATGACAAGATAGTCTCTCATGCCAGATCTTGCCTTCCGGAAGAAGCCTGTGGACTGATTGCGGGCACGGAAACAAATGGCGTCAAGGAAATCAAAGAGGTGTATCTCCTTGAAAACACTGACCACTCGCCTGAGCATTTTAACATCAGCCCTCAGGACCAGTTAAAAGCCATCAAGAACATGCGGGCCAAGGGGCTTAGTCCTCTTGGAAACTGGCATTCTCATCCGGAAACTCCCAGTCGTCCCTCAGAGGAAGATAAAAGACTCTTTTTCGACTCAAAGGCGCGCTATCTGATTCTCTCGCTCATGGATAAAAATAATCCCGTGCTCAATGCATTCATTGTAGAACATCACACGGATGTTAGCCGCGACTTGATTCAGCTGGTAGACTGATAAAAAAAATCAAAAAAAGTATTGACTAAATTTTTGCGAAAATGTAGCATTGATTTTATCAATTAAAAACCTACTAAACAGATAGGTAATATAAAAAATAAAGCATCGGAGGTGTTTTATGAAAAAAGTAACAGTTTCTGGTATCGCTCTCGCAGCGGTAGTTGCCCTTGCAGTATTTGGTGTAACATCATGCAGCAAGAAAAATGGCACTGCTTCTGGCTCTGCTCGTGCAGCAGGAGAAAAAGTGACCATCACCAATGTATCCTATGATCCGACCCGTGAACTTTATGCAAGCTACAACAAGGTCTTTGCTGCCCACTGGAAAGAACTTTCTGGTCAGGATGTTGAAGTTACTCAGAGCCATGGCGGTTCTGGAAAGCAGGCTCTGGAAGTAGCAAATGGTCTTGAAGCAGACGTAGTGACCCTTGCTCTGGAATATGATGTTAATGCCGTACAGAAGGCCGGTCTGATTCAGCAGGGCTGGGTGTCAAGATTCCCCCTGGATTCTTCACCCTACACATCAACAATCGTCTTCCTGGTACGCAAGGGAAACCCCAAAAAGATTCTTGACTGGGATGACCTTATCCGTCCGGGAATTGGCGTCATTACCCCAAATCCCAAAACATCTGGCGGTGCATGCTGGAACTACCTCGCAGCATGGGCATTTGCTCAGCGCAAGTTTAACAATGACGAAACAAAAGTACGCGATTTCGTAAAGAAAATCTATGCGAATGTTCTGGTACTGGACAGTGGTGCCCGTGGTGCTACAAATTCATTCGTTCAGAACAAGCAGGGTGATGTGCTTCTGGCATGGGAAAACGAAGCCTTCCTATCTATCGCTGACTATCCCAATGATTATGAGATTGTTACCCCTTCATTGAGCATTCTGGCACAGCCGTCAGTAGCAGTTGTTGACGAAGTGGTTGACCGCCGTGGAACCCGTAAGGTTGCAACTGAATATCTGAATTATCTTTATTCAGAAGAAGCACAGCGTCTGGCAGGAAAGAATTTCTACCGCCCGTCAAACAAAAAGGTACTTGCTGAGTTTGCAAATGTATTCAACCTGAACATCAATCTGGTTACGATTAACGATTTTGGCGGTTGGGATGCTGCTCACGACAAGCACTTTAAGAATGGCGGCTTGTTCGATCAGATTTACAACAAAAAGTAAGTAAAACAAGAGATTGGAGAGAGGATATTTGGCAGTTGCATGAAAGTGTGACTGCCATTTTTTGAACATAGACGAGAGAGGAATCTGAGGAGTATGAGTAAAAAGCAGAAGCGTGTTATTCCCGGCTTTGGCGTAAGCATGGGAGTTACGATAACCATTTTAAGCCTTATCGTATTGATTCCACTGGCATCGCTGGTGGTGTTTTCGGCACGTCTTGATCCGAAGGAATTCCTGGTCGTCATCACCCGGGACCGTGTGCTTTCCAGTTTCTGGGTCAGTTTCAGTACGGCTTTTGTCGCTTCACTGGTGAATGCCGTTATGGGAACCATTATTGCCTGGGTCCTGGTCCGCTACACCTTTCCCGGAAAAAGAATTATGGACGGCATCATTGAGCTTCCTTTTGCTCTGCCTACGGCGGTTGCCGGCATTTCGCTTACTTCACTGATGGCAGACACAGGCTGGGGAGGAAGTATTTTTGCGCGTTTCGGCATAAAAATTGCCTACACAAAAACAGGCATTACGGTCGCGCTCATTTTTATCGGCATTCCCTTTGTTGTCCGTGCCGTCCAGCCTGTTCTGGAAAAATTTGATGCCGCCTATGAAGAAGCGGCCAGTGTTCTTGGAGCAAACCGCAGGGTTATTTTCCGCCGGGTCATTTTGCCGGAGCTTTTGCCTGCCCTGCTTACCGGTACGGGGCTTGCCTTTGGACGTTGTCTGGGTGAATACGGAAGCGTTGTTTTTATCGCAGGAAATCAGCCCTTTAAGACGGAAATTACTCCGCTTATCATCATGTCAGAATTGCAGGAATACGATTATCCGGCGGCAACAAGTATTGCCCTTGTCATGCTGGTTTTTTCTTTCCTCATTCTTTTTCTGGTGAACATAATGCAGTCTCATAATACAAAGATTCTCGGAGGTAAGGCATGAGTAAAAAAGACTCGATTGTCCGCTTGCGCCTCAGAAAAAACTCTGGCGCGGTAAAGTGGCTTTTAATAGGAATAAGTGCACTTTTTCTCTTTGTCCTTTTGATTTTGCCCCTCATTACAGTTGTCGTCAATTCGCTTGCAAAGGGCATTGCCTTCTATGCAAAGTCAATCGCTGACCCTTATGCGGTCAAGGCGATCTGGCTTACGCTAAAAGCAACCCTCTGGTCGGTGATTATCAATACCGTTTTTGGACTTTTTGCTGCGTGGACGGTGACGAAATTCCGCTTTCACGGCAAGAAAGTGCTTACCACCCTGATAGATGTTCCCGTAACGGTTTCTCCGATTATTGCAGGTTTGATTTTCATTTTGATTTTTGGGCGGCAGAGCCCTTTGTTTCCCTTTCTCAAGGCGCACGGCATTCAGATTGTGTTTGCGGTACCGGGTATTGTCCTTGCAACGGTCTTTGTTACCTTTCCCTTTGTGAGCCGTGAATTGATTCCTGTACTGGAGACTCAGGGAACAGATGAAGAGGAAGCGGCCGCCCTGATGGGTGCAAAGTGGCATACAATTTTTACGCGGGTTACCTTTCCCCATATCAAATGGGCATTTTTGTACGGAGTAGTTTTGTGTACGGCCAGGGCAATGGGAGAGTTCGGAGCCGTTTCCGTTCTGTCCGGACATTTGCGCGGCAAGACCAATACGCTTCCCCTTCATATTGAAATCCTCTTCAATGAGTTTCAGTATGTTCCAGCCTTTGCCGTATCTTCAATACTGGTTCTTCTGGCAATCATCGTTTTGATTTTGCGCACGACGCTGGAAAAAGTGGGAAAAAAAGAGCAGGAAACTAACAGATAGGAGAGCAGGCTATGTATGTCGAACTGAAAAATATAAATAAATCCTTCGGCTCATTCAAGGCATCGGATGATGTGAGCTTTGGCGTGGAAAAAGGAAAACTTGTCGCGCTTTTGGGACCAAGTGGCAGTGGAAAGACGACGATTCTGCGCATGATTGCCGGACTTGAAAGCCCTGATTCTGGCCAGGTAATCATTGACGGGAATGTGGTGAACGACATCCCCGCAAGCAAAAGGGGCATTGGGTTTGTCTTCCAGAATTACGCCCTTTTCCGCTACATGACTGTAGAAGAAAACATCGCCTTTGGCTTAAAAGTACAGAAACTGGACAAAGGCTTTATCAAACAGCGAGTGGAAGAGATGATTGAACTCGTGGGCTTAAATGGCATGGGAAAACGCTATCCAAGTCAGCTTTCCGGCGGACAGAGGCAACGGGTGGCTTTTGCGCGCGCAATTGCTCCTAACCCCCATCTTCTGCTTTTGGACGAGCCCTTTGCTGCTATCGACGCAAAAGTTCGCCAGGAACTGCGCGCATGGCTTCGTTCAATGATCAGCAGGCTGGGCATTACAAGCATTTTTGTCACCCACGATCAGGAAGAGGCAGTCGAAGTAAGTGATGAAATCATCGTCACAAACCATGGACGGGTTGAGCAGGTTGGAAGTCCGCTTGCAATTTATCGTAAGCCGCAGACCGCTTTTACGGCAAAATTTTTCGGTCAGGCGGGTTATCTGAACGATTACCATGTCTTTAGGGATTTTAAAATTATTGAGAATGCAGACGAAGCCTTTACCCGCCCGGAGTTTGTCAAAATCACCAAGAAAAATGAAGTGGAAAAATACACCTACTCTGCAGTGAACGGCGTGGTCAAAGATGTCTGCTTCCGGGGTACGCATATTGAGCTGAGGGTGGCTGTGAATGATTCTGAAATCATCGCAAACCGCCGTCTGGATGAGGCTCCGATTGAAATTGGTGAGGATGTAAGCGTCTTCCTCTACCGTATTTTTGTCACCAAGGGAAATGAGGTATATCAGCTTTTGAATCAGGCTCTCGATGAGGACTATGTCTTTATTTAGGATTAAAACATAGTAAATTGCTGGGAAATTAAAGAGCTTAAAATGAAAAAAGAACTTGTTCAAACAGATGTATTGATAATCGGCGGAGGAACGGCTGGCTGCTATGCCGCAATCACATTGGGAAGTCATGCTGAACTTTCCGTGGTGATTGCAGAAAAAGCGAATATCCAGCGTTCCGGCTGTCTGGCGGCTGGAGTAAATGCCCTTAACGCATATATCACCGAAGGTCACAGCCCGCAGGATTATGTTGATTACGCTACAAATGATGCGGAAGAAATCGTGCGCCCGGATTTGCTGCTTTCCCTGAGCGAAAGGCTTAATGCAGTTACCGCAGATTTGGAAAGGCGGGGACTGGTCATCCTGAAAGATGAGCAGGGAAAGTATGTCAGCCGTGGCTGGCGCAACATCAAAATCAATGGAGAGAACATAAAACCCCTGCTTGCATCAGGTGTGCGCGAGCAAAAGAATGTCCGTGTCATCAATCACCTGAACATCACAGATTTGGAGACAGCTAGAGACAGTGACGGAAAGGCTCTCGTTATCGGTGCATTTGGTTTTGATGTGAATGACGGCACTTTCTACCACATAAAGGCAGGCGCTGTCCTGATTGCGACAGGTGGTGCGGCCGGGCTCTACAGGCCGAATAATTCTGGCTTCTCCCGCCATAAAATGTGGTATTCGCCTTTCAATACGGGGGCTGGATATGCAATGGGCCTTCTTGCAGGAGCCGAGATGACGACCTTTGAGATGCGTTTTATTGCCCTGCGCTGTAAGGATACGATTGCACCTACGGGAACAATCGCACAGGGAGTAGGTGCAAAACAGGTGAATGCGGCTGGCGAAGTCTATGAGACAAGATACGGCATAAAGACGAGCGAGCGCTGCTGGGGTACCGTAGAAGAAAATCGTGCCGGACGGGGGCCCTGCTATCTTGCCACCAAAGGAATCAGCGCAGAGGCAGAAGAGGATTTGTACAAGGCCTATCTGAACATGGCGCCGAGCCAGACGCTCAAATGGCTGGAAAAGGGTATTGGTCCTGCGGAAGAAAATGTGGAAGTGGAGGGAACCGAGCCATACATTGTCGGCGGACACACGGCCAGTGGCTTTTGGGTGGACAATGGGCGCGCGACAACAGTGCGCGGGCTCTTTGCTGCAGGCGATGTTGCTGGGGGTGCGCCACAAAAATATGTGACCGGCGCGCTCGCTGAAGGACAGATTGCCGCAGAAAGCATCGCCCATTTTTTTGAGCAGTCTGCGGGAAAAAAATCAGCAGAAAAAAATTCTCTAGCAGATGAAAGCATTGAAAACGCTGAAAACACTGGAAGCGACGCTTTTGCAGAAAAAATCTGCGAGTATCAGGCTCATCTTCAGCCTGCGGAGCAAGGTGGCTCAGAAGCAGCGCTCTTTTCTATTGAAGGAGTGGAAGAAGCCATGCAAAAAATCATGGACGAATATGCGGGCGGTATTGCGACCGGCTATCGTTACAATGAAAGCCGGCTTTCTGTGGCGGAACAGAAAATCCGTGAGCTGCAGGCTCTTGTGCCCTCGCTTTTTGCCTCTGATGCGGACGACCTTTTGCGCATTTATGAGGTCAGGGAGCGTCTGATTGTCTGTCAGGCTCTTATCGCTCATCTGCGGGCTCGTAAGGAAACCCGCTGGCACAGCTTTGGTGAGCATGCAGACTATCCTGAAAAAAATGACAGCGGCTTGTGCTACATCAATTCAGTCTACGACCATGGCACTGTGAAGATTATTCGCCGTCCGCTGGTAAAAAATGGAGAAGGCTATGAGCATCAGCATTAATCAAAAGGAATGTATAGGCTGTGCTGCCTGTGTTGAAGTCTGTCCGGGCAATCTCATCAAACTGACGGCTGAGGCCGGGTCAAATGGAAAAGGCAGGGCCTTCATCAGGCATGAGCGGGACTGCTGGGGCTGCACAAGTTGCGTCAAAGCCTGCCCCAAAATGGCAATCTCTTTTTACCTTGGCGCGGACATAGGCGGACGGGGTGCAAGGCTGACTGTCAAAACAAATGCCAATATCCGCACATGGCGAATCGAAAAAAATGACAAGTCCGTGCAGGAAATCATCGTAGATTCAAGCGCGGCAAACAAGTATTGAGTTTTGTAAATTATAGAAAACAAAATTGTAAGGAGGAGTATTTTGGCTGCATTATCCCATCTTGATGAATTGGAAGCAGAAGCAATATATATTATCCGCGAAGTTGCGGCAGAGTGTGAAAAGCCGGTCATGCTGTATTCAATCGGCAAGGACAGTTCTGTCATGCTGCATCTAGCCTTAAAGGCCTTTTATCCAGAGAAGCCGCCTTTTCCCTTTCTCCATATTGATACGACATGGAAATTCCATGAGATGATTGCCTTTCGCGACCATGTGGCACAGAAATATGGACTGGACATGCTTGTGTACACGAATGAAGAGGGGGTTAAGGCGGGCATCAATCCCTTTGACCACGGCTCTGCCTATACCGACATTATGAAAACACAAGCCTTAAAGCAGGCCCTGACAAAGTATCAGTTTACGGCAGCATTTGGCGGTGGCAGACGGGATGAAGAAAAATCCCGCGCAAAGGAACGCATTTTTTCTTTCCGCAATGCGGCTCAGGCATGGGACCCGAAAAATCAGCGGCCAGAAATGTGGAAGCTCTACAATACCCAGATTCACAAGGGCGAAAGCATTCGTGTCTTTCCGCTTTCCAATTGGACGGAAAAAGACATCTGGCAATATATTCGCCGCGAAAACATAGAAATCGTTTCCTTGTATTTTGCCGCAGAAAGACCTGTCATTGAGCGCGATGGTGCAATCATTCTGGTGGACGATGACCGCCTCAAATTGCGGGAGGGTGAAAAAATCCTGCATAAGTCAGTGCGATTCCGTACGCTGGGCTGCTATCCGCTTACCGGAGGTGTGTACAGTACGGCAGACACATTGGACGGCATTATTGATGAGACATTGAGTGCCGTAACAAGCGAACGCACCAGCCGTGTGATTGATAAGGATGGCGGAAGTGCCAGTATGGAAAAACGCAAGCGCGAGGGGTATTTTTAATGAGCGATACGACAAAGAAAAAGGATACAGCAGGCAACGGGCTTCTGAAATTCATTACCTGTGGAAGCGTGGACGACGGAAAATCTACGCTCATCGGTCATATTCTTTATGACGCCAAGCTGCTTTTTGCAGACCAGGAAAAGGCTCTGGAACTTGATTCAAAAGTCGGCAGCCGTGGCGGAAAAATTGACTACTCTTTGCTTTTGGATGGCTTGATGGCTGAGCGCGAGCAGGGCATCACAATTGATGTCGCTTACCGTTATTTTTCCACAGAAAAGCGCAGTTTTATCGTGGCAGACACTCCCGGCCATGAGGAATATACGCGCAACATGGCAGTAGGTGCGTCGTTTGCTGACCTTGCCATTATTCTGGTGGATGCAGTGCATGGCGTTCTGATTCAAACCCGCCGTCATGCCAGAATCTGTTCACTTATGGGAATCAAGCATTTTGTCTTTGCCGTCAATAAAATGGATTTGGCGGATTACAGTGAAAAACGCTTTTCTGAAGTGACTGCCCAGATTAATGAGATTGTTTCTGAACTCAACTTGCAGAATGTGGTGATTATTCCTGTGAGTGCCACGGAAGGCGACAACGTGACAAAAAAAAGTCCTTCCATGCCCTGGTATAAGGGAATAACGATTCTTTCTCACCTGGAGACTGTTGTTGTTTCAGACAGTGTAGAGGATAAAGGCTTTATCCTTCCCGTGCAGCGTGTGTGCCGCCCCAACCATGATTTTCGTGGCTTTATGGGACAAATTGAATCGGGCAGAATTGCAAAAGGGGATGAAGTGACTTCTCTTCCCAGCGGCGAACATGCGCGGGTTAAAAAAATCGTGCGTGGCTTTGCGGATGTGGATCAGGCAGAAAGGGGACAGGCAGTAAACATCGTTCTTGACCGTGAAGTTGATGTAAGCCGGGGTTGTGTTCTTGTTCGTGACACAGAACTTCCCATAAGCGACAGTGTGACGGCGACCGTGCTTTGGATGGATGATGCCCGGCTTGAAAACGGAAAGAGCTTTTACATCAAAATCGGAACAAAGCAGATTCCAGCAATTGTCACCACAATTCATTATGCAGTCGATGTGAACACCGGGGACCGGAAAAAAGCCTTCAACTTAAGTAAAAACGAAATTGCCAGCGTGGATATTTCCTTTACCGAACCAATTGTCGTGGATGAGTTTAAACGCAATCATACACTGGGTGAATTGATTTTGATAGATCGCATCAGCAATATGACGAGTGCCTGTGGTGTCATCACTAAAATTGCAAAAGCAGATGTAGACCGCATTTCCGACACTGTAGACCGCAGAAGAAGAGCCGCCCTCAAAGTGCAGACTCCGCTTGTGGCAGAATTTGTACTGGGAAAGAATGGCGTTACGGAAGAACTTGTTGCCAGCATCGAAAAGAAATTGTGCGATGCTGGAAGGCATACATACCGCTATCTTCCTTCTGCTAAAGAGGATTTTGTCTCTGTGGCGGAGCATCTTTTTGACGCAGGCTTGCTTGTGCTTCTTGCACTGGATGAACGCCTTGCGGCAGAGGCTCCTGACAATCGCACTGAAAAGCCCTGGTGGTATGCTTCCTGGCAGCAGCAGCTTGTCCAGGTGGATGTATCTGACATTGCCGATTTGCTTCTCAAAAAGACTGAATTTTCTGCTCTCGCTGGTGACGATTATTCGATATAACAAAAGAAATCTTGGGTGGAGCCAAAGTCTTATGCTAAAAAGCGGGCTTCACCCAGCCTGTCCAGCATTCTGGCCAGCAAATCCCAGCTCTCTGGCGTGAGGCTGAGCAGATTGTCGTATTGAGTGTGGAAAAGACGCCAGGTTTTGGGCATTTTTTCCTCATACTGAAAATGATAGGGAAGGGCGGAGCTTTCTGCATCGTGGGAGTTCATGACAACCTTTTCCAGATTTTTATCCTTTATCAGTTCGCGGGCGTAGGCAGTCGCTTCGTCAGCAGGCAGAAAGGTGATTGCCACAGCCGGAATACCGCATGCGAGAAAGCCCGCATTATCACTGTAGGGAACGGGAAGAGTCATCCAGGACTGGGGGCTTACCTGGCGCAGAAGATTTTGCGTGCGCTCAAAAAGGCTTGCAAACTGTTTCTTAAAAGTGCTGTTTACCTTTGCATGTAAGCCCGCCTGGGCAAGAACCGGTACCGTACCGCGCCCGCAGCTGTCAAAGACATAGACATCATCTTTTGTAATGCCAAGTTTTCGGAAAAGTTCTGCAAGCCCAAAGGCGCCCTGTTCCGTTACACCATTTTCGCCCAGTTCTTCTCCGTCCGTAAAGAAAATACGCACATTGTGGGCGCCTCC
>ODAI011288380.1_pt1 | contig 16396 bp, 40 predicted proteins | sample 1539321 | NCBI WGS metagenome assembly ODAI01 (sample SAMN02144231, study PRJEB22623) | gut metagenome | biome: sheep rumen | host: Ovis aries | place: New Zealand | reverse complement strand
TTGTAACATTAGCTAAAGAAGAAAAAGTTGAAGAGCCAGTAAAAGCAGTAGATGAAGAGCCAATTACTGGACGCATCCCTTACCCAGCGGATGCAGTAGAAGAGCCAACTGCAAAAGAAGAAACAGTTGTGCCTGAAGATTTCTTTGAAGGTATTGAACCTGAAAAGAAAGATGAACCTGCTAAACCTAAGAAATCTTCTAAGAAAACTAAGCCAGCTGAAAATGAATAAAGAGACAATTGTAAGAAATAAATATAATATGCCTATTGGCAGATGTCAAGATTATTCAGATAGAATAATTGCAACTAACTACAAAAAAGGATATGTAGGTTACTACAATAAAGGTACAGATATTACCTTCGATGCAAAAGGTATGATATATTGTTATGGTGATGCTACGCAAACATTAATTAGAGAAGCAGATAAGGAGAACTAATGACACTATACTCGACGGGATGTCCAAAATGCAAAGTCTTAAAAACAAAGCTTGCACAGAAGGGCATTGATTATAAATTAGTAGAAGATGAAGATGATGTTTATAGATTTTGTAATAATAATCATATAATGGAATTACCAATATTTGTCAAGGACGATGGTAGTATATTAAACTTTTCGGAGGCAAATAGATTTATAAACTCTCTTTAGTAAAAGTGAGGTTAAATGACAATGATTAATAACTACAGTTGTTTACAGTCTCCTTTAGATTTAAGAGACTATAGATTACGATTGACAGATGTTCTTAGTGCAGAATATCCAAAAGAATTCAAAGTTGATATGCTTCATAGAATTAAAAATCAAAGAAGTGTATGCTCTTGTGTAGCTCATGCGTTAGCAAGTATACTAGAGTATTATGATGGAAATAAATCCTCATTATCAACTAATTTTATCTATGGAATTCAGAATAAAGTATTCGGTACCAGAGGACCTGGAATGTTTATTAGACTTGCCTGTAAAATAGCTCTTAAGTATGGAGACATGGATGCAGATCTATGTCCTGGTAACACTGAAGTAGATAAAGTATATGAGTTAGCTGAAAAAGTATTTGCAGATAAAGATAAAATGGATGATGCTTATAAGCATAAACTTAAAAGATATTTTAGAATAAGATCTACAAAAGAATTAAAATATACCCTTATGAAATATGGTCCGGTTATAGCCAGTGTTAAGTGGTATGATAATTATGTATTTAATAATGTAACCAAATTTATAGTATCTGATAAAAAAGGTGGCTATGGAAGACATGCTATAGTTATATACGGATGAGATGACTCTGGTTGATATTGCCAGAATTCATGAGGATCTAATTGAGGAAACAATGGTTTATTTAAACTCCATTTTGAAGATGGTCCTGATGAGTCATTTGGTTTAGTAGATGATGAATCATTATCATCAATGACTGATATAGTTAATCCTACATATAACATTGATTTATTAGATATCTTATTCAAATTTATAAATAATTGCGTTTCATGAATTGCTAAAATATTCACCAAAACGCTATAAATGCTTGAGTATCGCCTTAAGCATTTTTAATACACTCTTGAAAGGAATTGCATGCCTTTAAGAGTATAATTATTGGTTAGAAAGAGGCAGTATAATATGCAGATACAATTACAATTAAACAAAGACTTTGAAAGATACTTGGACGTATTAAGAGAAAAATACGGTGAAGAGTTTGAACTAATTAATGGTGTTCATCCTTCACAATTAGATTACACTGAGTTCTTACAAAAGTTTACAAAAAATGATACTTTAGCTGATTCAACTATTGACCCTAATGCTAATAGTTCACATAAAGACTTAAGATCATTCGTTACAGAGAAAGGCAAGGCTTCTGATAAACTATTTGGATTAAGCAAAATATTTTTAGAAATTAAGAAGAAATGGGGACTTAGAACTGCACGTCAGTGGCTAGAGCAGGAGTATACTAGAGGATTCTATTTAAATGATTCAACCACAGCTAGTATGTTCCCTTATTGTTGAGCTAATGATTTAACTAGATTGGCTACAGAAGGTTTATTCTTCTTACCTAATTATAATAATCAAGCTCCTAAACATTTAACTACATACTTTGATGATGTTATTGAGTTTGTTTCATTCCTAGGAAATCGTCAGTCAGGTGCTGTAGGATTACCTAATGTGCTTGTATGGGCATATTACTTCTGGAAAAAGGATGTTGAAAATGATTATGTTCTTAAAGATCCTGATACATATTTAAGACAGAATTTCCAGAAATTTATTTATAGATTAAATCAACCTTTCATGAGAATCGATCAATCAGCCTTTACAAATGTGTCGGTATTTGATAGATTATATTTGGAGAATCTTTTCGGTGGAATTGAATTTCCTGATGGATCATTTGTTATTGACCAAATGGAAGATATCATGAATGTCCAGAAGATTTTCTGTGAAGTCGTAGCAGATGTTCGTACAGAGAATATGTTTACATTCCCTGTTCTTACAGCATCTTTACTTTATAAGGATGGAGCATTTGTTGATCAGGAATTTGCTAGATGGATTAGTGATCACAATGTTAAATGGATGGACTTCAACTTCTTCTGTTCTGATAATGTTGGTGTATTATCTAATTGTTGTAGATTATTAAGTGATACTACAAAACTTGAAGGTTTCGTTAACAGTATTGGTGGTACAGCATTATCAATCGGTTCTTGTAGAGTTTCAACAATCAACTTAGCGAGAATCGCCTATGAAGCATTTGAATATAATAAGCCAAATGAAGTTAAGTTAGAGAAGGCAAAAGCAAAATACCTTAAGATTTTAAAGGAAAGAGTTGAACTTGATTGTAAAGCTCTTGATTGTATGAGGGATATCCTTAAAAAGAATATTGAAAGAGGATTACTCCCTAACTATCAGGAAGGTGCAGTTGAATTAGATAAACAGTTCTGTACAATTGGTATTCTTGGACTTTATGAAGTTATGGACATATTTGGTCTTATTAATACTGATGAGTTTGGATATAAGTCTTATTCAGATGAAGCGGTTGAGTTTGGTACTCAGATATTAAATCTTATTAATGAAGTTAAGGATGCATTCCCTTGTGACTTCACATTCAACATAGAATCTATTCCTGGTGAAAATTGTGCAGGTACAATTTGTACAGCTGATAACCTCTTATTTGAGCAAGATAAGTATTACATTTATTCAAACCAGTGGATTCCACTTAAAGAAAAATGTACAATTCAAGAGAAGTGTAGATTAGGTAATATCTTTGATAAACAATGTGGTGGTGGATGTATTGCTCATATCAATCTTGAGAATAGATTTGCTACTAAAGATGAAGCATGGGATATGTTAAATTATGTCGCTTCTCATGGAGTTATTTATTCAGCATTTAATGGTAAGATAAGTGTATGTAAGCATAAGCATGCATTTATCGGTTCTAAAGAGTGTCCAATTTGTGGAGAGCCAATTGCTGATACTTATACAAGAGTCGTAGGTTTCTACACTCCTACTTCAACATATCAAAGAATTCGTAAGAGAGAATTTAATGATCGTAAATGGTACGATACATTAAGTAAAGATTTTACGATGATGTAATAAAAAACATTATAAACATATAGGAAGTACATATGTACTTCCTATTTTTTAACAGAATAGTATAAAGATTAGTATAAAACTGCTGAAACTTTGGGTAAAATGATGATTTTTTATACTTTTTACTGATTTTATGTTGTATAATGTTATCAAAGGAGGAACTATATGTTCAAAAAGTTTATTATTTTATTTTCAATACTATTTATAATTTCTGGCAATCCTATTTATGCAGATGAAATTGTCGTGCCAACACAACCAGATGTTACAGATAAAACACCTCAAGAAGCAAATGAAGAGATAACTAAATACAACGAAGAGGTAGATGTTTATAATGAAAAGGTTGATGAATATAATGCACAGATAGATTCTGATTATGAAAAAGCTGTAGTAGATTATGAACAGAAGGTAGAAGAAGTTACTGAGCATAATAAAGTAGAAGATGAAAAAGTAGCTGAAGTAGAAACTCATAATGCTGAAGAAGATGAAAAACTTGCTAAATCACAGGAAGAATTAGCAATAATTGATTCTAAAATTGAAGCTGATGCTCCAGGTAATACAATTGAAAATTTTACAGAATCAGCTGAAGATTTACCTACTGATTGGTCTGATACTACAGATGAACTTCATACAATTAAAATTGAAGAAGCTGAAGAGAAATCAGGTGAAGAAGTTAAGATCATTAATCTGCATTTATATTTAGATGGTGAGTCTGTTCCATCAACAGTAATTGATAATACAAAATTAATAAATGATCACTTCGAATTAACTCAAGAGGTAAAAAACAATTTACTGTTTGCTGAATGGGAAGTAGCAACATTTGACTTAAACGATAGAGTTACAGTTAAAGGTGAAGGTGAAGATTATAAGAATAACACTATTCGTCATGACGGAAAGAATTATAGAATCCAAGCTTATGATGCAAGACATGTAAGAGCTGTTGAAGATCATACTCAAGGCGCTTGGATACCGGGAAGCATTGTAGAGTATAACTGTAACACTGCTGAAACTGGTTGGGGTTACGATTTCGATACAATGGAAGGTAAAGGTGGTGAAACATATACCTTTGAATTCAATGAAGTAGATAAGACACAATCATATCTGTACAACGGAAATGTTATGACAGAAACTGTTAAGGAAAGAACAATAGATGGATCTGAACCTAAAAATATCCTTTCAGTATTTACTTATATATTCCAAAGATTATGGAGTGAACCAGTAGAATATGAACCTGAATACCAGGAATATACTCCAGATTATATGGAACAACCAGAAGAGCCAGTTAAAGGTGAATATTTAGAAAAACTTGATCATATGGATTTAGTAGATATTCCAGATGAACCAGATCCTGTACCAGATGATCCAACACCTGAACCATCTGTACCTGAATTAATTATAGTACCTGATCCTGAACCTACTCCAACTCCAGTTGAACAAGAACCTACAATTGAACCTGAACCAGTTGTAGAACCTGAACCAACAGTTGAACCAGTTGAGATTCCTGATAAACCTACTCCAGAATCATTACCAGTAAGTAAAGGTAGTTGGGCATTATTTAATCTTATTTGTGCAATATTAACAGGTATATCAACTATCTTAACAGCATTATTCTTTAAGAGAAAAGAAAAGAAAGAAAATGATAATGAAAATGATGTTACTATCAAGAATAGTTATTTAAAGCCATTATCTTCAGTAGTTTTATCAGTAGCAACTATTTGGTTATTTATCATTACAGAAGATATGAGATTACCAATGGTCATCTTCGATAAATTTTCTCCTATTATGTTTATCTTATTAGTAATAGGTTTAATGATCATGTTATTAAAGAATAAAAAAGAAAAAGAAAATCAGGAAGAATAATTGCTAAATTTATTGAAAGCTGATCTTAGTATCAGTAGGACTAGAACTTAACTGACGAGTCGCCTCATTAAGTTATATAAAAACAGGAGCACATGTTCCTGTTTTTCTTTTGTATATTATTACATAACTAATAAGGAGACAGAAATGAAAGTTAAACAAATTCAATTAATGGTAGATGAAGTTCTTACGAATCCTAAAGCTACAAAAGCTCAGATGGTTGAATGCTTGGCAAATGTTAGTAAGGCATTAAATCAGGTTGAACCAGAGGTGGTTGAGAAGATTGTTGAAAAAGTTGTAGTTAAAGAACCTGAAAAGAAAAAGGAAGTTAAAGTAACAGGTTGGTATTAATAACCGAAGCAAGCGCTTTTATAATATAGGGAGATGTTAGTTTACATCTCCTTTTTATTTTGTTATTATGTATATGTAAGAGGAGGCAGGAAACATGACAAACTTAGAATGGAATTATGGCATTGAATACTTACAAACATCTGAATGTGGTGATTATATCAAGTACAAAAACAGAAGAGTAGATGTTGAAAATATGATTGGTGGTAAGTTTCTTTGCTTGGAGGATGGTGAAGTTATCAAATTAGTTGATACTGAAATCGAAGCAATGATGTTTCTTGCTGGGATGGAGGCCTAAATGAAAGTAGTAGTAACATTCGATATAGATGAAAAGAGTTTAGATGATCTTGTTGTAATGGCCAAAGTGTACAGAAAGAAAGATGGATATAAAGAATTTGTATCTGTAGAAAATAATTTACCTTTAAAACCATTGCCATCACGAAAGGATAATAATGAGAGTGTGATGGTAGGAGACTTTCAGACGGATATTGGTTATATACTAGGATGGAACGAATGCCTAGATGAAATAACTGGAGAAATAGAATGATAATTATAACAAGAGTGGTTATATATCTTTCTTGTTTTGTGATAATGTTTTGCTTCGATAGAAGTAAAGAAATCGTTGGTGATATTGCACTGGGACTTCTGCTTATTGCAATTGCATATGCTCTTGCAAATGAATAGGAAAACAGAATGACAACTGAAGAATTGGCTAAAGAAATAGATTATAAAGGATGCCGAAATTGCGAACATCAAATAGAGCTGTTGCGAATGTGCGAGTGGGCAGAACGTGGTGGAGATGGTATAGTTCATATTATCTGTCCTATGTGGGAAAAACGGAGTGAAACAAAAGAAACAGAATGAAAGCAGTATTTGTAATTGATGTTGATAAAGATGAACTTGAAGGATGTACAGAAAGAAGTTTGCTGACTTCAAATCAAAGATTGATATTGAAAGAAAAAATTGATGCAATTGAATTAGCAACAGGGCGTACGTACACGGCTTTAACATATCAAGACGAAAACATTTATTTAAGTTTTGTTGACAGCATTGGATATTACAGAGCAGATACATTTTTAGATTTCCCGTCATTTATTGAGAGCGTATTTAAACCTGGAAAATTATATTTATTGAGCGATTTATTGGGAGAATAGAATGAAAGCCATATTAGTTATCGATATGCCAAATGATATAGATATTAGTAAAGTAATAATCGGTGGTGATGGCAATATTTACTATATGCGAGATGGTGAAAGAGCTAGTATTATAGGTAACATCAGAAATATAAAGCCTTTGCCAAAACGTAAAAATGAATACATAGATATTAATGCTATGGGATGGAATGCTTGTCTTGATGAAATAGTAGGTAATAATAATGATGAAGTATAGAGTTGAAATTACATATTTAAATGATAACTGTGGTCCATTTACTGATACATACACTGTAGAGGCTTCATCAAAAACAGAAGCTGAAAATGAGCTAATTGAAGAATTTGAAAATTATAGTGATCATGAAATATTGTCATGTAGAGTAGTTAGTTTACTTCCATAAATATGTTTGTTATAATTATTTTAGAAAAGAGGTAAGATATGGCAACATTTTATGGAACATTAACTGGAAAGGGTAATCAACTTACAGCAACTGGAACAAAGAATTCCGGTATTGAAGCTTCTGTGCAGTCTTGGCACGGATCAGTAACAATGGAACTTGATGAAGATCCAGATGGAATTTGGTTAACTGTCTTTGTAGATGATCAGGGTTCATCGAAGGGTGGTAAAATGGTTTTCCATGGATCTATTTATGAGTTTAAGGAGAGATTTGACAGTACTAAATATGCACCAGTAAATTGGGGGATCTAATATGGCAAAGAGAAAGATTCCTAGTGATAATTCATTCTTTCATTATTATAATGCTAATCCTAAAAATAGACACACAGGTGATTGTGTGATTAGAGCCATTTCATTAGCACTTAATAAGAGATATAGAGATGTTCTTATGGAGATGGCTGAATTGTCATTTAAAACAGGTTATTCAATTGGTTCAACTGAACTTGAAAAGAAATATCTTGAACTTAATGGTTGGGTAAAGATGAAACAACCTAAATGGGAAGATGGTACGAAGTTTACTGGTAAACAGTTCTGCTATTCATTTCCAAATATTAAGACAGCAATTGTCAGTATTGGTTCTCATCATCTATCTTGCATTAAAGATGGAAAGATTTGGGATATTTGGGATTGTTCAAATGACAAGGTAGGTATCTACTATGTCAAGAAGTAAAATAAAATATAAACATATTGTAGATAATGTGATAAAAATTCTTCAAAGAGAAGAGAAGGAAGCTAAAGAAAAAGTTCACTCATATGAAGAGTGGTTAGAATTGCTGCAAGGGGAACTTAAGGATGAAGATTAAGTTATATAAACCTTTTGAACACTGGTATCATGGTGGCACTATTTGGGTATATTCAGATCCTCATTTTGGCGATAATGAAAATGGAACTCATGGCTGGCCAACTGATTATGATCAGGTTGGGATGATCAATAAAGGACTAGGTAGAAATGACACCATTATCTTTTTAGGAGATATAGGAGATGTTGAATACATCAAGAAGATAAAAGGATATAAAGTACTTATCATGGGAAATCATGATAAAGGAGCATCAAATTATTTAAAGAAATACAGAGTCGAAGTTCCAACTAAAGGTACACTTTTTGAATCATATAATAGAATAGGTGTTGAAGATATTGTAGCTGAGTATAATATTTTAGAACAGCATGATGATGAAGCTGAAGTATATGATAATCATCTATTCGATGAAGTATATGAAGGTCCTTTAATGATTAATGATCATATTCTATTATCTCATGAAGCAATTGATATGTCATTTGGTATTAATATTCATGGTCATAATCATGGTGGTAAACATATATCCTATGATCCAACATCTTCAGTTATCAATATTAATGTTTGTTCTAATGTAGTCGGATTTAAGAAATTACGACTGGATGAATTGGTTGATGGTCTTGATTATAAAGATATTCATAGAGTTGCTATAGATAAGGCCATCACTAGAAAGAGGAACAAAAGTGTATAGAGTTATTGACAAAAGAGATACTGGTAAAACTAGAAAGTTATTAGAAGAATGTGCTTATAGTGGAGGTGTATTTGTTTGTAAACATCCTGATAACATCAGATCAAAATGCATAGCATACGGTATTGATTTTTCAAAAATTCAGTATGTCTATGGTTATGATGATTTTATTAATAATTATAGAGGTAATAATCCTGTTTATATAGATGAATTAGAAGTATTTATGAATAGTTATATAAAGGAGTCATTAACGGTTATACATTAACCAACGAGGATTAATATGGTACACTTTATTATTGGATTTTTATTAGGATCATTTGTTGGTGTAGGAGTTGTTTGTTATATTAACGTGAGGAGATATGATGAGTAACATTATTTTATTTGGTATAGGAGTTCTTGCAGGATTTGCTGCTGGATTTTTTCTTTTAGGTCTTATTACTGTTAGTAGAACAGGAGATGACTAATGAATTATAAATATGATCCTATAACAATTTTATTAACTGCTATGTGGATTTTATCATTTATGTATTTTTTATTGAATAGATAAATTTGATTGCCTGACTATTTACCCTTTCCTTAGTTTTTTGCTTACCTCCTCAAAAGTCAGGCTAGGCCATTGTATTAGTTTACAATGGCCTTTTAATTTTATATAATATAATTACTAGGAGGTTACGATATGTCAGGTGGATATTACAATTATAAATACTATAGCATGGATGAGTATATCAATGACATGAGAACACAAGATCCTGTAATTGCAGCTGTTATGGAAGATATTAAAAATATTTGTCATGACTTAGAGTGGTATAAATCAGGTGATATTAATGAAGAAGATTTAAATAGATCTCTTGAAGTATTTAAACGTAGATGGTTAAGAGCTACTCTAGAAATTCAGCAACAAGTTAAAGAATCAATTCTTGATTATTGTGACAAAGTTGAAGAGTATTGTACGAAATTAAGGAAACAATTAAATGAGTAAGATATCATTAGAAGAATATTTAAGTTTAACTTCAATGAGTTCATATGACAAGGAATCTATAGAAAAAATAATTTTATATAATAAATCATTAGTAAGAAAATATAAATTTTTGAAACTTGATAATGATGATTATATGTCAACTTGGGCTGATATGCTTCCAACAGGATGGAGACTTAAATTTGGAGAATCTTTATTTAAAGAGTTAAAGGAAGTTATAAAAAGAGATAAGCTTAAGGATTATAAGATTGTTGAAATAAAAGAGAAGTTTGGTGTTCTTAGATTATACTCATTTGGAGGAAATGAAGATACTGAAGCTGTTGCAAAAAAGTATGAAGATGTTTCACAATATGTATGTCAAATATGCGGAAAACCTGCAGAAGTTGTAACGTTAAATTGGATAGGATTTTATTGTAAAGATTGTGCCAGAAAATATTTTGAGGAGGATGATTATGGCGAAATTGAATAATGCTGGATACCAAGTTGAATTTGAATGTTCTAATTGTGGGAAGTCTTTTACATTAGAAAACTTACATTACATGTCACCTGGTGGTGATAGATTATGTCATAAATGCTTTAAAAAATTTAAAATGACTCCAGTCAAAGAAAGAGCTAAGGCCTTAGGAATGGAGGATTTGGTACGCGTAGGAAGATAAAAAGATATATTTATAATGATTATGGAATAGATGTTGACAAGACAATAAGAGCAATAAAGAATAATACAGTATTTAAAGCTTTTATTTATTCTATAATGATCATTTTTGGATTGATATTTGCAGGCGTTTATTCAATGTCATTATTAATGTTAGCATTATCACATCCAATTATTAGTTTATTTATAATCACAATTTTCGTAGTAATGATAATGTATATTTATTATAAGGAGTTTCTTAATGAACGTTAAATCACTTATTAATGCACTATGAGATTATGATCCTGAAGATACTGTAAGTATTTGTGACCTGGGTTTAGTTATACATGAAGTTAATTTTGATCTTGATAACGTAATACCATTAGACAAGTTTGATGGAGAAATAGATAATGAGCAGTATAATTACTAATGTAAGGATTATAACACCTGATTATTGAATGAAAGAATCAGATGGAAAATGATATACGCATATTCCTTTTGAATGTGAAGAAGATGAAGATACTTTGATTGAATTTGTAGATTCGAATGATTATATTCAAGAGCATAAAGAAGATTTTGATGCATTAAACTCTGGGTATACGAAAAAGAATGTATGTATTATTTCAGCAGATCATAAACCTACATGCAACATAAGTATTCAAGTTAAAAAGGCTTCAGAAGAAAATGGCTGTATCATGTACAATTTAAAACATGATGGAACATTTGAAGCTGAATGAGTGCCTAATCAGTCTAATAGTTTTATGGATTTATTAGGTGGACTTAATCTTACGAATAATCAATTTAATGATATTTCAGAGAAAGCGAAGGACATAATTATCTAAAATGGAAGAAGAACTTGAACAGATTAAATTAAGATTAGCATATTTAGAAAACATAGTTTTTAGACATGATAGGAATTTATCTGAGTCAAAGGTTGATATAAATGACAAAGTCATAAAGTTATTAGATAATATAATTAGAAAGGAAGAAAGTTAATGACTAATGATGAAATGTTTTATTTAGCAAGACAGGCTGTAGTAAATTATTTTAATGAAACTGCAGATACACATCCACTTAAAATCGATGATACTTACATCGTGTGGTTTAACTACACATTAAAAAACTTTAAGGCTCTTGTAGGTACAAATGTTCATGATGGAATGTATTATGAAGTAACTTATAATGCAGCTACAAAACAGATTTATCTTGATGCATATAAGAAATGGCAGAAAAAGGTATTAGATGTTTTAGATGATGAACCACCTGTACAGGAACCAGTAATTAATATTGAGCCTGTAAATGAAGAGGTTTCAGGAGGGGAAGAAGAGATTCCCTTTCAAGAAGAACCAAAAGAAGCAACCAACGAACAACTGGGGTAGCGTACAAAAGGTTAAAAGACCTAAAGAACACAAAAAGAAGTACAATAAATATAGACATAATAGAATAAGGAATGCAATTTAGTTTACATTCCTTTTTTATTATGTTAATATATAATTATCTTAAAGGGAGGTAATTATGGAGGCATTAGGTAATAAAGAGATGTGGACTGCAGAACACTGGGCATTATTTAATGAACTTGAAAATATTTACAGGACAAAATTCTCTGGATCAAAAGATGGTAAAGGGTTTGGAACGAACTTTGAAGAATTTAAGAGACATATGTTATATATTTTAAATATTATGGAGCATGAATATGGGAAAAATAGCAGCACTGAATAAGTATGAAGAACTTATGACAGAAATTAATGGAGCAGTACAGGATTTAGTTGATTTAGCTGAAGTATTCATTGATTTGTCTGATAATCATTTGTATGATGATTATATTTTATTAGCAAAGACTTATAATGATTATGCTGGTAAGTTAGCAAATCTTGCTACAGAGTTGTATGATGATACACTTAAATTTAAAGAGGAGGCAAAGAGAAAAATTGAAAATCTTAGTTAGTGTAAAACCTGCTTATTATAATGAGTTGAGAGATGATATTAGTTGTCATGATTATTTCAATACAGAAGCAGTATTTGAAATTCCTGATGACGATGAGGCTGATATTCATGATCACGTAAGAATGTTTATCAAGGCAATGGAAGTTGAAGGTTACTATGATACATCTATTGCTCAAGCATTATTTGATCAAGCTTTATGTATTGCACATGATAATGAAATCAAGCTTAAAACTGAATCTGGAGATGAGGATTTAATCGAGTAAATTTAGTTTACATACTATCTATTCTTTGATATAATTTAATCAGAATAGAGGTAAGATGTATGACAAAGATTAAAATGGTTGCATTATTAAGTGTTCTGATTCTCTTAGAGTTAACAGGAGCAATGATTCATAAGAATAATATAAATACTTTAGAATCTGTAAATATCACTCCTGTAATGATTCAAGAGCCTCAGGAAGAGCCTGTAGTTTCTGAAGTTGCAAAAGTAGAACCAGAAGAATTCAATTATTATGGACTTACTGAAGATGAATTGAATTTAGTATATGCAGTAGTAATGCAAGAAGGTGGTCCTACTTATGAATCTGCAGAATATGTAATGTCAACTATTATTAATAGAGTCAATAATCCTGATAAGTGGTCTTGGGCAGGTGAAACTATTATTGACCAGATCACTTATCCTCAACAATATTGCTATTCATTAGATGATTATTGGAAACAGTATCTTGATGGTAATGTACCAGATACAGTTAAGAATGCTGTAAAGAGTGTAATTGAATTTGGACCAGTTCATAACTACGACTGCTTTAGAGGTTACTATTTAGAAGATTGTGAACAGGTAGCTGATAATTGGTATTTCATTGGATAGAGGTAAATATGACAGATAAGGAAATCAGAGATTATTTAAATAATAACCCAACCATAAAGGGTATTGTTGAAGAAATGAAAACATGGTGGTCAAATGAAGGAAGCGATATACTCGTTCAAGAATGTTTCGATAAGATACTTGAATTAGCAGATAAGGAAGTGTAAATATGATTAGAGTGAGGTTTGGAAACTTATCAGCAAAGCAAATGTGTGAAAGATTGTGTATTGAATACACTTCTGAAATTGCTGAAATGGAAAAATATAGAGAAGAATTGTGTGACAAAGTAAAGGGTAATAATGTTTGGCATTGTTATGATAAACCTTTTTATATTCAGGTAGGTACTGATAAAATTGCTGATAAGTGGTGTGAACTTCTTGCTCCTGTCAGTGATAAAATGGTATGTACAATTCAGGTTGGAGAATAGTAGATGAAATCAGTAGTTGTAATTGACACTCCTAAAACATGCAAAGAATGTTTATTTAACGGATTTAATTGGAATGTATGTATTTTAGTTGATGAGGATATTGATGAATACATTAATCCAAACAAAGAAAAACCTGAATGGTGTCCTTTAAGACCATTGCCCAAAGAAATGGAACACACAGAGAACGAAGACGCTAATAGCCTTTCATTCCGTAATGGTTGGAACAGTTATTATTTCGAGATAGCAGGAGAAACAGAATGATTGAATATGTTATAAGAACCAACGATGACAGAGGAAGAGGAATCGAACAGTTGCGAATCTATCAAGATTATGATTTAGCACAAGTTATTTTGATTGTTGATGATAAACCAATTGCAAAAGTACCTATCGCAGAACTTGAGAAGGTACTAAAAGACATTAAGGGATAAACAGAATGAAATTGTTATTAGTGATAGACGTTGCTGATGATGTAGCAAAGAACTATAAAGCTTTAACTGTCAACTACGACTTACGTGGTGACTACGGAGAGTGGGACGAAAGTATCAAGTATGTCGAAGATACAAAACCAAGACCATTGCCACAAAAAATGATAAACAAAGATTGTCTTGTTGTTCACGAGATATGGAACGAAGGTTGGAACGCTTGTTTAGATGAGATAACAGGAGAAACAGAATGACAAAAAACTTAAATGAATATACCATTGAAGAATTTCGTGACATGGAATTATTTGGCAGGATTGTTTATTTAATAACGTTGTAATCGTGCCGATGAATGAATTGCACGATAGTGGATATAGATGTATGAAATTCATTCTATGTCATAACGGAGATATAGTTGGTGTTGTTGGCGGCTGGAGTGATGTCGTACATCCGAATGGTATTGGCAATCACGGTTCATCTTATGATTGGTCTGTAACTCCAAATATTGGTCTTTCAATTGACTGTTTAGCTGAGAGCGGATGTGTTCGCTTAATGATGAATGGGTTATATAGATGTCGAGATTATATTCTCTCTGATTTTATTTTTTATAGAGTTGAAGGAGAAACAGAATGATGGAAACAATTGAAAAGATAGTATTCGGATGTTTTGTATTCGGTTCATGGTTATCCATAGTTTCAGGTCTTACATGGTTGTTGTGCGTTTCGTTTCACAGTTAGGAGAAACAGAATGAAAGCTGAATGGACAAATAAAGATGTTCTTACACAGAGCGAAACGACTGGTCAAAGTAAATCAATTCTAGTGATTGATACACCAAATAATTGTGCGGAATGTAAGTTAATGTATCTGCAAGGGATTGGAGAGTCGATATGTAATGCTGTTGATTGGGAAAGAAGACCAGAATGGTGTCCTCTTAAACAAATGCCATTTAAACTTGATGCACATGGCTATCTCGATGTTGGTAATGAAGATGGTTTGTATGAAAAAGGTTGGAACGCTTGTATAGATGAAATAGTGGGAGAACAGAATGACAATTGTTAGATGTAAAGATTGTAAATATAACATAGCAAACATGGAAAAAGATCCGTTGGATGTGACTGACTACGCTGATATTGTCTGTGCTTACTTTATGACAGATGGAATGGAACCTGATGACTTCTGTTCAAAAGGAGAATTGTATGAAAGCAATACTAGTGCTTAATGATATACATGATATACCTAAAAACTGTATGTCTTGTCCGTTAATTGAATATCATCATGAGTATTCTATCATTTGTAGACATTATCAGACAGGAGATACAAGACCAACATGGTGTCCATTAAGACCTTTACCTGAAAAGATGCCAATGAGAGATGAAGCTGAATTTTATCTTGTATATATGAATGGTAAAACAAAATATCTAGGATTTAATGAAGGTTATAATGCTTGTTTAGAAGATATATTAGGAGGAGAGTAAGATGGGATTTAATTGTGGATTTAGTTTTATACCTAGATTTTACAAAGACTTAAGTGATGAAGAGAATTTCAAGAAATATCTTGTGGCGTCTTCTTATTTAGGTTATGTTAAAAATAGTTGGGCAAAAGAACATTATAAAACATTTGAAGATTATATTCATTCATACAGTAGTTTTAAAGATGAAGAGAATGTTGATGTAGATTTAAGAGTTGTAGATGAACTTGAGAGTTTTCATGAGAAGTTCGATTTAGGTGAATATGATGGATATTCAAAAGACATTGAGGTTTGGTGCAGTATTGGTAGAAACATAGATGATGAACTTTATAATCGTGACACTGAACTTGAAGACTATAATATTATTAATGATGAATTTATGGAAAGATTAAATAAATTTATTAACGATAATGAGAATAGTGATTTATATCATCTTCAAGAAGTCTTTATTGATAAAGGTTTTATTACGAAAAAAGATGATGAATATCCAGATGAAGACACAATTATTTCAAGAACAATTGATGGCGTTGAAGTAATTAATAATGATGGTAATATAGATAGGATCTATGCGAACAATGATTATGGAGATAGTTTATTCCATGGCGATATTGAATATGCTAATTTAATGAATGATTTAATTAAAGCTAGGGATATCATTGATATTGTAAGAAAAGATTATATTGTATATTATTGGAGGTCTTATTAATATGAGAAAGATTAAGGTAAATAAAGAAAAATTTAGTTGGTTAAATGACCTTCATAAAGATGGGTATCAGTATGTTGTAATGCCTAAAAAGAATCGTACAGAATTTTATGCTA
>ODAI010671326.1_pt1 | contig 16396 bp, 9 predicted proteins | sample 1539321 | NCBI WGS metagenome assembly ODAI01 (sample SAMN02144231, study PRJEB22623) | gut metagenome | biome: sheep rumen | host: Ovis aries | place: New Zealand | reverse complement strand
CTTGCCAAGAGTGACAAGCGTGTGTCCGTCCCGATGAGCGAACTGCGCGTAGGTCTGAAATGAGGCGGCTCAGACGGTTTCTCGGGCATAAAAGCCAAACCGCTTCTGGGCTGTTTCAGCGACTGGCTCGTGGCACAAGGCGGCACGACCGTGCTTACCGAAGTGCCGGAGATGTTCGGCGCCGAGACGATACTCATGGACCGCTGTGCCAACAAAGAGCTGTTCGACCAGACCGTGAGCCTCATCAACGACTTCAAGGACTATTTCCTCAGTCATGGCGAACCGGTGGGCGAGAACCCCAGTCCGGGTAACAAAGCAGGCGGTATCTCCACGCTGGAAGACAAAGCGCTGGGTTGCACGCAGAAATGCGGCAAGTCGTTGGTTCGCGGCGTACTGCCTTACGGCGAGAGGCTGCAAGAGAAAGGTCTGAACCTGCTGTCTGCACCAGGAAACGACCTAGTTGCCTCCACAGCATTGGCGTCCAGCGGCTGCCATATGGTGTTGTTTCCCACAGGCCGCGGCACGCCGTTCGGTACATACGTGCCGACGATGAAGATCAGCACCAACTCGGGGCTGTATCAACGCAAACCCGCATGGATTGACTTCAACGCCGGCGTGATTGCCGAGGGCGAAGATATGCAGGAAACATGCCGCCGCTTCACCGATTTCATCATTGAAGTGGCGAGTGGCAGACAGACCAACAACGAGCGTAACGGTTATCACGAGATAGCGATCTTCAAGACCGGCGTTACGCTGTAGTTACACGAGGGTGCGAGCCCTCTGAGAAAATGCTTGCTTGCGGAGACAATCTTCCTCAAGCGGGCATTTTTCGCATCCAAACTTGTCTTTTTACGGATTGTGGGGGAGATTTGTACGAAATGAGAGTGTTTTTTGTAAAAAGAAATAACATTGTGCGTGTTTTCAACGTAGTGAAAACAGCATGCTAATAATAACTATAAATTATCAAACATCATGAAACATCTCAAACTACTTGTTTTACTATTGGCAGCATCAATGACTGTCTTTAGTTATGGTCAAGCAGGCACAGGTGGAACTGGCGCGAGTGGAGGCGGAAGCGATCCCGTCGTTTTCGAGCTGACTTCTACAGTTCCCATCGTGATGCAAGGAACCATCAGTTCTTACTTGGGGATTGGGTATGCGTGTGGAAATGTGGTCGGCTTTGCTTACGGAGCCACTAATGTTACTGCTACTTTCCCCGAGGGTTCTCCCTTTGGTTTCATCGACACGAACTCAACCTCTGAGGGCTCGACGGAAATCACTATTTATCCCTCGTACACGTATGTGTTCGACAGTCCCGCCACACCCATCTTTGGGTTCACTGTTGCGCTTCGTGCGACGCAGGTAGGGACGTACTCTGACATCCTGACATTGACTGCCAGCGATGGTACGCAGATGTTCGTGGATGTAATGGCCACCATGTCATCATCCGGCGACATTGTTCCGGTGGACACTTTGTCGCCATCTATCTACGTGAACGGTTCACCGGAGATCAAAGTTGATTTGCAGGCTTCAGGTGAGGCATTCTCAGTAGAAGGCACCGGCAGCGTCAATATCACGGTCAACAACTTGAGCGAAGTATATGCTCATATCGCCAACGGCGACCATTTCTCCATCGTAGTGGAGTTCGCGACCGGTGATGGCGGTGTCTCCAGACAGTACTATCAGGACATGACCTTCAGCGTCAATCCTTCTTATCCCACATTCAACATCGATGTGGCTTTCACCTCAAGTGAAGCGGGTGTTTTCACGGATACGCTTTATCTGGGCGGTGATGGCATGATGCCTGTCATCGTGTATCTGCAAGGCACGGTTGTTTCCGGCCAGCCCGTGGTGGACAAGTATATCTTTGTTCCTACGCAGGCAGTGCAGATGAGCGGTTATGCCGACCCAAGAATCATGACGGCAAGCGAAGTGCTGGAAGTATATACTCAGGGCCTGTACGATGTGACGGCTACCCTATCCAACGCCGGCGCGTTTATGCTGTTGGAAGCTTCGCCGGAAGGCTACTCCACTACTACAGCCTCGATAACCAAGAACAATCTGGGCGGCGGTAATGTGACGCTGAACTACGACATTGCTTTCCATGTTACCACCCCGGGCACGTATGTGGATACGTTGACTTTCACCACTTCGGATCCGACTGTAGCGCCTCAGCGCGTAATCCTTCTGGGTAACGCGACGGAGCGTCCGGTGATTCAGCCCGAACTGAACATCAACGAGAGCTCGGAGACCCATTATTCGTTCCTTTGGACGAATCTGTTGAACACCACTCCCGGCGCGCGTGTTCGCCAAAAGCGCATGTATTTCACCTACAACAACGTGGATTCGATACTTATCACCACGTCCGACACGGTGAACTTCAAGCTTTGGCCAAGCAACTACAGCACCGTTACTCCGGAAGCCTTGACCACGCAAGTTAAGGTAGAAGGCACCCATGACTGGATGCGCTCCAACTACGTAGGCGTGTACTTCAACGGTACCGACCCCGGTATGTATCAAACCACGTTGCTCTTCACGATATATGGCTCTGTGGAGACTGACCCCGTAACGGTGGATATCACCGCAGAAGTGATTGACAACACGTTGCCGATGGTCAACGTATATGACACCGCTTTGACGGTACAAGTGGAGAAGGATGCGTTCTGGCAGAATTGCGTCAATTACGTCTATCTCCACCCCGAAAACGTGGACACTATCCGCATGCATTTGACCGACGGCTCGCGTTTCCGTCTGTTTGACTATGAAGCAGCATATGGAGGCAGCTCCCGTCCGACAGAGTTCGATTCTGCATGGCTTTCCACATCGCAGATTCTTACTCCGATACATAACGACTGGACAGGTGTGGATGAGTGGCGTCCCGCTTACTTCTACCTGCTCAACGATCAGGCCGGCTACTTCACAGATACGCTGGTTATGGAAGTCAACGGCTCGAGCCGCGTCGTGAAGGTAGTGCTTCACGGCAAGGTAACCGACTGGATTAACGGTCCTGTCACCTGGAACGACCGGAACGTGATAATCACCCTGAAAGGAGACAGTCTGATTGTTTCGGGTTCGGGTAGCACGAGTGATTACAGCTACTACCCCACCTGGTTCACGGAGATCAAGAATCATAGAGCCGCTAACGCCATGCCGAAACATTTCAAGGTAGAGCCGGGGGTAAGCCGTCTGGGTAATAATACCTTCCACGACTTCACGTTTACTACCTTAGAGTTAGGTTCGCTGGATTCGCTTGGATCGAATGTGTTCGGCTATAATAATTCGATGGATTCGCTCGTATTGCCGGGCTCGCTTCGTTATATCGGCGACGAAGCATTCAACCACTACTCAGCAATAACCAAGGTTATCTGTAACCTGCCTGCTGATGTGGTAGTAAATGGCAATCCGTTTGCGGGCTGGTACAGCACACAAAAAGTCGTAGCTAACACGACATACGTGTTGCCTATTGAGAATCCTTCGAGCATTCTGGTTGAACCGTTGACCACAGAAATCAAGAACCTGTACGTGGCATACGGTTACGCTTACGAAGAGCATGAGACAGGCTATGACATCGTGGCTCATACCTACCTGACATTGGACGCCGCTGCCATCAGCGAACTGCCCGAAAGACCGTCGATGGTATTGGATTACAGCAAGTTCGATGAAGAGTACTGCGCACACGTAAGCATGCCTATCGATGCAACGCTGAACATGAGCAAGTTCGTGAAGAAAGACTTTATCGGTTCGAAGTCGCCGTTCTTTGTGTTCCGCGATTGGGTAGAACAGGGCTGGCGCTACTTCAGTCCTAACCACACGGGCGTGAACACGACTCTGCTGAACGAGGGTCAGATGAGTGCAGACACCATCGAACTTCGTGAAGAGATGAAAGCCGAGTGCTGGACGTTTATGGGCCTGCCGTTCAACCAGAAAGTGAGCGACATCGCTGTAGGCAACAGCATGTACTGCATCCGTCGTTTCGACGCGGCACAGCAAGCAGCCGGCAACTACAACGACGTATGGGTTGACGTAGAGCCTACCGACACCCTGCATGCAGGCGAGGGCTTCATCGTTCAGACCATCAACGAGAACAGAGTACCTACTACGATGGTGTTCCGTCCTATTGAGGATGCCGCCAAGCAGGAGATTCTCAGTCCTGCACAGCGCTCGCTGGCATTGCAGCAGACTCCTGCCGAGCAGCCGTGGAACGCTAACTGGAACCTGCTGACCAACCCGTATCCGTGCTTCTACGACACGCGTAAGATCAGCAACCAAGGTGTTATCACCATCTACAGCAGCCACGCTGACGGTATGGAATACTACATGTCGTTCTCGTTGCAAGACGATTACTACGTACTGCAACCGCACGAGGCCTTCTTCTACCAGGCAGCTCCCGGAGAGACCGCACTGCGTATGCCGTTGGACGGCAAGCAGCACACCGCTGAGGCTGAGGGTGTTGAGTATGTAGATCCTTGGAACAACGAAGGTGAGTACATCGGTGCTCCTGCACGCGAGACTCGTACATTGCTGAACTTCTATCTGGAGCAGAATAATAATAAGGACCACGCGCGCGTAGTTCTGAATGATGCTGCTTCGATGAGTTATGAGGTAGGCGTAGATGCTCTGAAGATGTTTGCGCCGGGCTCGATGGCAGCACAGCTATATGCAGAGCAGAGTGGCGTTAAGCAGTCTATCCTGGAGCGTCCGTGGAACGATGGTATCGTGTACATGGGTATACGCCTAATGGAGAGCGGCGACTGCACCATCTCTCTGCCTGAGACGCGTGGCCTGAACGTGAACCTGTATGATACAGAGACCAGCGTGATGACCAACCTCTCGACAGGCAACTATACTTTCTACGGCACACCGGGCGAGAACAGCCAACGATTCATCATTGGCCTCACAGGTGATGCTACTGCTCTTGAGAACTTCATCTCCGGTCTGAGCAAAGACGGCGTGAAGAAAGTGATTGAAAACGGGCACGTATATATCCTGCGCGGCTCGGATAAGTTTGACGTTTTAGGAAATAAGCACTAATATGAAGACGAAACTTTTTAAGCAACTACTTGTTGCTCTTTCGCTCCTGTTGGCAGCTCCTTCGATGGCTCAATTTGCGTATGTTCATCTGTCGTCAACGCCCGGCATGGCTAATGCCTACGTGTCGGCGTACAATCAGACAGAGGGATATGACATAACCGATTCTATTATCCCTATCAAGATAATAGGCCAACAGCCTGTTCAAATCATGTTGAAGGCCGGTGCGGAGGAGAATTGGGCATTTGTCAATTGGACAGATGGTAATGGCACAGAGATAAGCACGTATCCGTATGAGATGATACAGATTTCTGCCGCTGGTGATTACTATTTCACCGCCAATTACCGTTATAGTCCGCGCAACCCGGGCTACCTGCCGATGGGTTCGTATGACCAGGAAACAGCCACGCTGACCGTCTATAATCCGCAGGGCGGAAATATGATGGAGAACTACTATGCGCTGAGCGACAGGTACAACCTGCCGAGTCATGCCAAGGAGCATCAGCATATGGATCAGGGCCAAAACACCAACCCTGTGGAGACCGTTATCCTTCAAGGATTTGTGGAAGACACATGGTATGTCAACGAACTGTTGATGAACACCAATGCGAAGGCACTGGATTTGGCACAAATGAACTTCTATAACAACGAAGTGCCCGGGTATCTCGTTGCGTACACCGATTCGATTCAGACCATTATGCTGGGAGGAAACATCGCCTCTATTGCGGAGAATGCTTTCATCAACCTAAACAACATGCGAGATGTGTACTGCTATACCCAAGAGGTTCCGCAGATTAGCAGCAACTCGTTCGTGTTCAATAATCCTTACGACACGACCAGCGAGGCTGCCGTGGTAACACTGCACGTGCCCGGAGCGATGTTGACGGCTTATCAGAGCGATACGACTTGGGCAGGCATTTTCCCGAACATCGTGGCTGAAGCTATCAGCTCAACGGCTAATGTGGCTGTTTATCCTCAGATGATTATGGACGACATGTACCTGAAAATTAATCAGGTAGGTGGCACGGACACGATGTCGGTACAGCTGTACTCCAGCCAAACCCGCTACGACCTGGTGAACCTGGAGAAGGGCACAAGCTACCATGTAGCCATGTTCTCGCCCCTGGGCTTCATAATGGACGAGCAGACTTTTGCACTGAATGCAGATACGGCTATCTCGTTGACCAACGCAGCCCCGCTGGGCACTATTCCTGCCCGCGTGTTTGTGGACACGGCAGAAGTGACCGGCCAATGCCTGATTACGTGGTTTAACACGGCCGCCGACCAAGTGCTCGGAACGGGTAGTCTGTCGCCGATGCTGCCGATGCAGTACAACACCAAGGTGAATGTAACACCGCTGGGTGAGTTGGCAACATACATCCTGCCGATGGACACTTTCACGGTGAACTCACTTGGCCATAACGGCCTGTGGCTGCAATTGGAGAAAAAGCCTGTAGGCGGTCAGGACACCATTCGTGTAGAGACCGGTTCTATCGTGGTGACCATTGCCGGTGAGGTGGATAATATCGTTGGTTTGTTCTACGATAGCGAAGGAACCCTGCTGGGCAAGAGTTTGCTGGAGCAGATGAATCTGGGCGGCGTGTTCGCCATGCAGGGACTGCCTGTGGGATGCTACACTATCGTGCTGATGCGTGAAGGCCAGTACAGTACGCTCTCGCGCCTGGATCTGTACACCCAGATGGGTTTGACCGAAGGTACAGACTACCTGGCAGAAGATTTCTGCATCGTGGCTGACCAGGTGACGAATGTGGCACTGCAGACTATCCCCGCTGAGCCGCAAATCACCAATTTCCTGGGTACGAACGCTCGCTTCTACGCCAATAAGACGGAGGTGATGGTAGCCGGTCAGATTGTTCTGACGGCTGAGGTGGACTTCCTGGAGGAATATCTGGGTGACATCTCTAACCTGTTCTACGTAATCGACCTGCCGGACAATGTACTGCTTGTTGAGAACTCGGTGATGGTTGGCAACAACGCTGTCAGCTATACCCTGCAGAACAACCAACTGCGTGTAGGTGCAGGTTTGGTTAACCTGGCTAACGTGAATGCTTCGGCTCTGCGCTTCTGCGTAACCCCGATTGCCGAGGGCGACTACTATCCTTCGGCGGCTGTCGAGTTCAACTACCTCAGCCAGCCTAAGACACAGCCGCTGAGCAACACATTCTTCACCGCCAAGGCGATAACCATTCAGGCTCCGCATTATATCGTTGACAAGAGAGTGAACGTAACCGGTTTTGCTCCTGCTGGCGCAGCCGTGACCATCAAGACTGCTGAGAACGAAGCCATCGGTCAGGGCACAGCCAACGCGTTGGGCAAATACAATATCCAGTGCGCATTTACGGCCAATGAGAGCCGCTTGATGGTTCTTCATGCCGAGGCATCGACAAACATCATCAGTGGTCTCATGAGTGATACGTGCAGCGTGTTCTACGATGCTGAGTTTGCTTGTCCGACAGAGATTCAGATGACGCACTACAACAGGTGGTACAAGAGGAACATGAATATCGTTTGGAATCTGGAGAACTGCACGACCAACGAGAGTTATTACTATTACTACCTTAGCGCTGATTTCACCTTCCGTACTACTATTGTAGGCCAGGTGGACAGTGTAGAATTCGTCGTGATTGGTCAGGACGGTTCTCGCACTATCATCAAGGCGCAGAACTCGGGCAATCAGCAATGGGTTGCCACCAAGTACACCGAGACCTATAAGATACCTATCCGCGTAGATCTGGTTTACTATGTAGGCGCAAAGGCTGTTCCATACGAGACCTGCAAGTCTGTAAGCGCTATTGCCGACCCGTCGGGTTATGTATATGAGGCTGTTTCCAGCAACCGTCTGGAGGGTGTCACTGCCGCAGCGTACATGAAACTGTCCGAGAATGACGTGCCGGTACTATGGGATGCAGAGCCTTACGACCAGAAGAACCCGTTGTTGACCGACGAAGCCGGCGGCTATGCATGGGATGTGCCGATGGCCTTGTGGCAGGTTCGCTTCTCGAAGGAAGGCTACGAGCCCACTCAAACCAAATGGTTGCCTGTGCCTCCTCCGCAAATGGAAGTCAACATGCCGCTTGTACGCATGAGCGCACCTGAGGTTCAGAACATCAGCGCATACGAAAACTATCTGACGATAGATTTCGACCGCTATATGATGCCTGAGGACCTGACAACCGCGATGATTGTGGTAACCGACGGCTCAAGTGTTATTCCGGGTGAGATACATCTGCTGAACAACGAAGCCCGTTTCAAGGGTGACTCCGTTTATTTCGCCAGTCAGGTGAAGTTCACTCCGAACGCCAACTTCATCCAGAGTCCTCTGACCATCAACTTCGGTGCCGTTCGCAGTTATGCAGGCGTACCGATGGCGCCTCACTCCGAGAACGTCAATGTGGTGGCTGAGGTGAAGAACTTCGGCGGCGTGGACACCATCAAACTGACGGTAGGTGAAAACTACCAGCGCATGTTCTACGCTTTGCCGCAGATGGCTTCTGAGGGCAAGACCATGATTCTGGAGAACGCCGGTGACTTCTTTACCGTTTCGGCTACTTCGGCCACTATTGCCGCCAACGGAGGTGCATTGTTCACCTTCACGGGCAAAATGCCGGGTACTACCGAGCTGCACCTGATTGTCGAAGGCACCAACCTCGAGACCTATGTTCCGGTTGTAGTGGCTCCGGCTCCGGTTGGACCTATTACCAACATCGAAGAGGTGAAACCGGTAGAGGTGAAGAGTGACAAGGTGGAGAAGTTCATCCGCAACAGCATGTTCTACATCCGTCATAATGGCAAGTGCTTCACTGCAACCGGTGTTCAGGTTGAATAAGTGAACTGCATACAAAACGAAAACCTCGTCCTTTCGGGCGGGGTTTTTATTTGTCTTGTGTAGAGTATAATAGAATGGAAAAACTCCCGATGAAATCGGCGATTTTAGAGCGTTTCAACAAAGGCTACCAGGTACTCTCTCCAGCTACGCCAAGTGTGACCGCTCTCCGTTTCATGGACGATACAGGTCAGTCCGGCTTTGTCCAAACGGCGGATCAACCGCTTGCCGTCCAAGTAGAAATAGTCCTGTGTGCCGATACATACGAAATAGACCGGCTGTTTGTCCGCACAGCGCACACATGCGTCCTTGCCGTTTTTGTGAATCTCGAACTGCTCTTCTTTCATGCGGGCGGGGGAAAATAGTCCCACCTTGGCGAAAACCTCAGGGCGGTCACGCGCGATATTCGCTGCCTGCATGGCACCCGAGGATAGTCCGGCCACGAAGTGGTTCTCCTGTAAGGCGGAAATGGGGTACTGTTGGCATATACTATTGTGCATATGCACGAAAGCGTCCTCGAACGCGCCCATGCGCAGTTGCGGAAAATTGAAGATATTGCGCAACATGTTCGTGCGCTTTTTGGGTTCCAGTTTGTTGGGGACGTTGCAGTCGGGCATGACGACAATCATCGGTTTCATGCGCCCTTGCGCCAACATGTTGTCCATAATCTGCCGCACGCGTCCCACCTCGAGCCAAGTCGCCTCGTCACCGCTGATACCATGGAAAAGGTACAGTACAGGGAAACTATCCTGCCGAACCGGTGGCACATAGACGAGCACCTTGCGATTGATATTTTGTTCGGGGCTATACACATAGATCGTGTCAATACGTCCGCGGGGAACATCCGCCTCTGGCTCGACATACAGGTCAGCCTGAGGGTTGCCTCCAACGGCAACGACACTCTCTTTATGCAGAACTACATAGGTGGAGTCGGGGTTAACAGGGTCCTCTATCTTCCTGCCATCAATGACAAAGCGGTACTGGTACACCTCGGGCACGACAGGGTCGGTGGTGAGTGTCCACACACCGGCAGAGTCTTTGTGCATGGCGTGCTGGCGGGTGTGTCCTCCGAACCATGAGTTATCCTTCTGCCCCGGCATAAAACAATCGCTTTCCACCTTTACGTGCCTGGCGTAAGGCGCATACAGACGGAAAGTGATAGTGCTGTCGGTTGGTACTTCCGGCGACACCACACGCTGTTGCGCAAACAATCCTGCGCTGCAGATGAGCGCTGCTATTAATAGTTGTTTCCTCACGATTTTTCTTTCAAATAAATCAATATACAAGCCGTATATTATCCACCCACATGATATTACCCGGGCAGCCGGTGAAGGGCTCGCTACTACCGGAAGAGACCTGCACGACCAAGTGTGTAGGCTCGGCATCTGCTTTGAAGCCCACTTCCTCCACATACACCATCTTGCCCTTGGAGTTCTTCGCCATGAAGCGTGTGGAGGTGAGCGCCTCCCATTTCTTGAAGTCAGACGCACCGCTGATATCTCCGTAACGTATGTTTATGCGGTGGTCGTTCTGCCATGTGTCGATGCTCTTGGCAACATGCTCGGAAGCGGTGCCAACACGGTAGGCGAAAATACGTCCGTTCTCGTCCTCCCAGCGGTGTTGAAGGAACAACACTATCTCGCCCTCGTCATGCCCGGCAATGGTCTTCACCTTGGTGGAAGCGTTGGCTTGCTTCAGTTCGTTGGAGGGTGATATCTTGGCTTTGTAGTCCAACATGAGTGCCTTGGGGCGTTTGGTGAAGCGCATCCCCATGTCGATTGCCTTCGCAGGGTTCTTGGTTCCTTCCGAGGTCATGGGGTCCGCCAGTTTACCGGTAAACAGGCTGCCGGTGGCGAGCGCCTTCATATCAATACCGATAGCAGTAACCACCTTGAGGGTCGTTTCAAGGCGTGCACAATATCCGTTACCGCGTTTCTCGGGAGTGACGTTGCATGAGACCGTCTCTATACCCATCACCTTGGCGTAGGCATTGCCCGTTCCCCAAGGGGACCCTTTAGGAGAGTAGGGTTTGTTTGCACGGATGGTGTCGGTAGGTCCCACCATGTACAGCGGCTTGGTTTCGCCGCCAATAAGTCCGGACTCTTTGATGTAGCGGACAACCCAGCTGTCCATGTTTCCGTAGGGGATATACTCTATTTTTTCTTGTGCCACCGCCCATACGGAACAGAGCAGTAGCAAACCGGTTATTAGTCGTTTCATTGTTGTGCTTGTGCTAATTGGTTGTCGTGGATTTCTTCTTGTAACATTTGTTCGAACAGTCTTACTGAGTTCGCAAGGCTGTATCGCTTGGCAGACTTGGCGTAAAGACGCTCCATGTAGCGTTTCTCGGAGGGGTGGTCGAGCCAGTAGTCCATTGCGCGAGCCAGGTCCTTGGGGTTGCCAGGCAGGAACAGACTGCGCCCGTCCAGAGCAAACTGCGGGGTGGCACTGAGCGTAGAGTTGGCAATCACCGGCACCAATCCCGTGGCAAACGCCTCGATACAACTGATGGCTTCGCTCTCCATGTCACTGGCATGTACGTATAGGTCGCACTGGCTGAGCAGTTCTATCAGTTCCGCAGTACCCACGTAAACGAACTTAAGCGGGTTCTTCAGTTGTTTGCCCAGTTCCTCATACTGTTCCCTGAGCGGTCCTTTGCCCGCCAACACCAGCTGGATCTTGTCAGCGTACTTGGACTGCGCCACAGCGTTAATAAGTACGTCCTGACGCTTCTCTCCGGCAAGGCGGCCTACCATCATAACAAGGATCTTGCCCTCATACTCAGGCGATTTCTTCGGACGCTCTTCCTTCGTGTTGCGGTGCCCCGCTACAAGAAAATCGTCCTTGATACCATTACTGATGACGTGAATCTTGGCCTTGTAGCCGCGCTCTTCCAGCATGTTCTTCATGAACTGTGAAGGCACATGTATGTGGCGGAATTTGTAGTACAGCCAGTTCTGGAAACTCTTGTAGGTGGTCGTCTGTATCCAATCCACCTTGCCCAAACCAACTGACGACCATATGTTTTCCGGCTGGATATGAAAAGCACCCGTACAAGGCTTGCCAATCTCTTGTGCGTACGCACTGGCTCGCATCTCCAGCGCAAAAGGCATAAAGCAATGCACCACATCCGCCCAATCCACCGCACTTTTGATGATATCCATCGAGTCGCCTATCACATCGGCAAAACTGAACCCGTGCTTCTTTACAAGCGGATTGAACAATGGTACTTTATACTCTTTAAGGAGAAATTTGTTCTCATCTGGCTGCTCATCTGCACACAAAATCTTCACTTCATGCCCATTTTTCCTCAACTCTTCTGCAAATCTCTGCGCAGAAATACTCGTCCCATTATTCGACGTATCGAATGTGTCAATAACAAATAGTATTTTCATCGGTACACTTAATTTGGACGGCAAAATTACAAAAAAATATCCACATACGCAAATAATATGAGCTATTTTTGCGAATAATATGAAAAAAAGTGACCTTTTAGGGCAAAAAACAGCAATTATATTTGCAAATATGAAAAAAAAGTAGTAAATTTGCAGCCGTTTTTGTTAGAGACGGTCCAAAAATCGTTTTTCTGCGCATGGCGCACTACAAAAAATCAAAAAAACCGAAGAGAAAACTCTGTTTTCGAACGCAAGGGGCATTAGCTCATCTGGTAGAGCGTAACGTTCGCAATGTTAAGGTGGTCGGTTCGAGTCCGATATGCTCCACTTTCACACTCCCGAGTCCCAACCCGGGAGTGTGTCTTTCCACCTGAATAGAATAATTTTACTAATTTAGAAAAATTCTACCACCATGAAGAAGTTACTCATTCTTTTTGCTTGTATCCTTACCATTTCATCTTGCACCCAACAGCCCGCACTTCACCACTCCGACTGGGCGTACGATGCCACTATCTACGAACTGAACACCCGCCAGTTTACACCCGAAGGTACTTTCGCCGCGGCAGAAGCACAATTGCCCGCCCTGAAAGAACTGGGCGTCGATATCATTTGGATTATGCCCATTCAGCCTATCGGCAAACTCACACGCAAGGGCACGCTGGGCAGTTACTATTCCATCATCGACTACTGCGATTTCAACCCCGAGTTCGGCACACGCCGCGATTTCGAACATTTCCTCGCGGCTGCACACCACCTGGGCATGCACGTCATCTTGGATTGGGTGGCAAACCACACCGCACCCGACTCCAAATGGACACTCAATGAGGGCTGGCACTACCGAGACTCACTCGGCAACCTCATGGTACAATACGATTGGACCGACATTTCCAAACTCAACTACAACAACGCCGACATGCGCCGCGAGATGCTCCGTTGCATGCGATGGTGGGTCGATTCCATCGGCATTGACGGCTTCCGATGTGACGTGGCGATGGAGGTACCTACCGACTTCTGGAACTGGGCTTACCGGAACATACGTAACGACCACCCCAACCTATTCGCACTCGCCGAGGCGGAACAGCCCGAAAACCACCTCTGCGACACCGCTTTCGACATGTACTATGGTTGGGAATTGCACCATATCATGAACGGTGTGGCGCAACAACACAACTCCGTGGCAGACCTCTGGACATACTTCGCCAAGGCGGACACCGTTTTCCCCGACTACGCCATACGCATGAATTTCACCTCCAACCACGACGAGAACTCATGGAACGGAACCGAGTTTGAGCGCATGGGCGATGCCAGCGATGCCATGGCGGCGTTCACCTATTTTATCCCTGGTATGCCATTGATCTACACCGGTCAGGAGTATGCCAACAACCACCGACTTCAGTTCTTCGAAAAAGACAGCATCATCCGCAACCACAATGCACACCAGTTCGCCATGTATCAGCAACTGAACGCACTGCGCAAACATAATGCCGCTCTGCGCAGCCCCGAGCAAGGTGCACCAATGGTTCGTCTTGCCACCGATAACAACCATATCTTCGCCGCTGTACGCGCTATCAAAGGCAACACCGTCATCGGACTCTTCAATTTCTCACCCGAGGAACAGACCTTCACCTTGTCTGCAAACGCCTATGCAGGCACCTATAACTGCCTTGGCGGTATGGCTGCCGAACCGGCACAGACCTGTGAACAAACGCTCACAGACTCCACCCTTCTCACCCTGCAGCCCTGGCAATGGCGCATACTCCACAATTAATATAGAACACTTCAACAAATAGTACAGAACACTTCCACAAATAATACAGGACACTTATACAAATTGTACAGAACATTTCTACAAATTGTATAGAACACTTCTACAAAAATACAGAGCACTTCTACAAATAGTACAAGACACTTCTACAAACAATACAGAACACTTCTACAAATAGTACAGAACACTTTTAAGAATTGCTTCATTTTGTTTTCGCCGTTCCAACTCTGCACCATCATCCCTCCTCTTTCGCGCCTTCTCGCCTTTGCACACACTCCGATACCAACCGTATATCAGTGTCCCAAAGGTCCGCTTCACCCACCTACCATCACTATACCAAAGTGAGAGGATCATAAGAGGACCATAAGAAGGTCTCCGAAGCGTGAGCAAAAAACGACCCTTTTGTCACCTTTTTACAACTATCGCCAAATATGAAAAAACCTACTTTTTTCCAAGCACTCGACCAATTCCCCAGGTTCCTCGTAAGAGCCACTGAAAACGCTCGCTTCCTTCCTGCCGGTACACTCGAAAACATGTTGATATACGACGATTTCATCGCTTTGCAACAATCCGGTACAAAACCAAAAAAAGGCGAAATTTACACCATTCTTGCCGAAAAATACGGCTACGGGTCATCCACAATTCGCCGGAAAATCCATTTGATGGCTTCCACCGACTTTAACCCCAATTTTGCTCACGACGTCGAAAATTATGCCCTCTACCTCCACCTTCTCGAAAAAAGAAAGAACCAATCCGAACTCGAAACCGAAGACGATCCGCAAGACTCAAACCATGCACCGTAAAACCTCCGAATGGGCTTAAAAATGAACAAAAATGCACAATATGATTAAAAAAATCGCATTTTTTTGACAGAATGTTTGCAAATATGAATATTTTTGAGTAACTTTGCAGCCCGATTTGTGGTTTATGCTTAAAAAAGGCTACATATTTCTCCTCGCCGCACTGATGCTCGTGCTCACCGCACCCGCAACAGCGCAGGTCACTCATTACCTCGGCGCATGGGCGCAGGGTGGGGAGTACTCTTTTCTGGCAACGGTCGACAAGACTGCATTCCCCCTCAAATCGTCTCTCGGCGGAGGCGGAGGCATCGGTTTTACTTACGAACTCCGCGCAGGCAAGCATTTCCTCTTCGACGTTGGGGTAGGGGCGAACAGCGCTTGGACACGGTTCAAAGTGCCTGACGCACAATACACGCTCCACAATATGATTGACAGCGAAGGCGAAGTATTCGACTACGTATACAGCGTCAACCGCAGGCGCGATGCTTACCACACCACCTCGGTCCAAGTACCACTCATGGTGGGAGGACAGTGGGGACGATTCTATTTTCTCGTGGGCGCCAAGTTCGACATGTCCCTTCTCACCCGCACCACTTCCAAAGCGCTTATCTCCACACTCGGCGACTACGCGCCTTACATCGAGCCGCTCCACAACATCCCCGCGCAGGGTTTTGTGGACAACATGCCTTGGATGCAACAGTCACTTGTCAGTTTCCTGCCCAATGTCACCGCTTCATGGGAAATTGGCGTTCGACTTGGCGAAATTTACAAAGAGACCGGATTCGATGTACCCAGCCAGAAAATCCAGTACCGTATCGCTCTCTTTGCCGACCACGGCATCCTGGACCCGCACGTTGCTACACAGAACCTGCTCATGCACGTTCCCGCTACATACAACCCCGCCAACCCGCTCAACGGACTGGTGGCTTCTGATGTCATGGCGGCCAAAGAACTCACCGACATCATGGGACGCTTCAACACCTTTATGATTGGTGTCAAGTTCACCGTTCTCTTCCGCACACCCGAACGCAAACACTGCGTTATCTGCCATGACGAAAAACCTTTCCGTAGCACACACGGACTCATCGAGTAACTTACTCCCTCCACAACCAATTTCACTCCTCTATATTTCTCCCATCTCCCGAGTAGCCTCTCTCTCCTCTCTGCTCATCTCTCTCTACACTCAAGTAGGGTTTCTCTCTACACTCGACTAATCTCTCTCATCCATCGAATAGGGTTCCTCTCTACACTCGACTAATCTCTCTCATCCATCGAATAGAGTTTCTCTCTCCCTCATTTCTTCAAACGCACAAAAGCACTTCTACAACTCTGCACAGAATCGATGAAATGGGGCTTTCTTTACCATGATACTAAAAAATGTTACATAAAAATGCAACATTAAACATCCCCCATTTCTCCTGGCGAAGCAAAAAAAATGTGAAAATAAAAAATGAAAAAATAAGAAAATAAGAAAATGCCTAAATGCTATAATGGTCCGTGTCTTTACATAGAGGAAGTACCTCACGGTAATGTGCCAAACGCTCCATTACAATCTCAGTTACAT
>ODAI012843003.1_pt1 | contig 16403 bp, 13 predicted proteins | sample 1539321 | NCBI WGS metagenome assembly ODAI01 (sample SAMN02144231, study PRJEB22623) | gut metagenome | biome: sheep rumen | host: Ovis aries | place: New Zealand | reverse complement strand
TTTAATTAGTTTTTATTTAAGGTATTATGGACATTTTTATCAGAATATTACAGTTACTGGCAAGTTTGTCGTTTCTTGTGGTACTTCATGAGTTCGGGCATTTTCTTTTCGCGCGACTATTCGGAGTACGTGTTGAGAAATTTTATATGTTCTTCAACTATCGAAAATCCCTTTTGCGCGCAAAGAAATTTAATGGTAAATGGCATTTTCGCTGGTTTGCCGATAATGTGGAAGAACCCGTGATAGAAATAGATTCGTCTGATGCTGATGAACCACGTTACCGCGCCATGACTGAAGCAGAACTTGCGGCATTACCCGAAGACGATTGGCGTCGTTATCCTGAAAGCACTGAGTGGGGCATAGGTTGGATACCTCTTGGCGGCTATTGCTCAATATGCGGCATGGTGGATGAGACAAAAGACGCCAGTCAGCTGCAGGCAGAACCTCAACCTTGGGAATATCGTTCGCAGGCGATATGGAAACGTATGTTTATAATCACCGGAGGTGTACTTTTCAACCTCATAGGAGCTATGATAATCTTCGGAGCCATGCTCTCGCATTGGGGAGAGCAATATATACCTATGAGCAATGCCAAGTATGGTGAACAGTATTCTGAGTTGATGCGTAAGTATGGTTTTGAAAATGGTGACAAGATATTGCTTATTGATGGTGAAGAGCCTCTCATGGCTTCCGAGGCGGTACAGATGATACTCATTGATGGGCATAGAGCCATAACCGTTGCTCGAGGCAGTGACACGGTGGATGTCATTCTTCCTGATGATTTTACCAAAGAAGTACTTGCCAGGAATGGTGATCTTTTGTTCGATATCCGCTTCCCATTTGTTGTGAGTGATGTTGTGAGTGGTGATGCAGCTGACAAAGCAGGCATTATGGCGGGCGATAGTGTGGTGATGGCAGACTCTTTGCCGCTATTCGCGTTTCAGGACATAACGGAATATTTTGCCGGACATAGTGGTGATAGTGTTGAGCTCACCATAGTTCGTCAGGGCAATGTGGTCAAGTTGCCATTGCAGGTTAATGAACATGGTAAGATAGGGGTGTATCCTTATCCGCCAACTCATTTCATAGATGTTGAAACAAAGCACTATAACTTCTTCAGCGCCATACCGGCTGGAATCGCAAAAGGTTGGAACACGCTTGTGAATTATGTCAAGCAGATGAAATATATCTTTACCAGCGAAGGCGTGAAGCAAGTAGGCGGTTTTGGAGCAATCGGTAAGTTGTTCCCGACGTATTGGGATTGGTATCAGTTCTGGTCGATGACGGCACTATTGTCCATAATCCTCGCTTTCATGAACATTCTGCCGATACCGGTGCTTGATGGTGGCTATCTGCTATTCCTGATTTATGAAGCCATCACGGGGCGTAAACCCGGTGAGAAATTTATGGAAAGGGCATCAACAATAGGGTTCATATTACTGTTGGCTTTGATGATTTACGCTAACCTTAATGATATTTACAAAGCATTCTTATGATTAATGATTATTTTGTTCATGAGTCATCGTATATTGACCAAGGTTGCAGTATTGGTCGTGGTACTCATGTATGGCATTTCTGCCACATAATGAGTGGCGCCATAATTGGTGAAAATTGTAATATAGGTCAGAATGTTGTCATCTCGCCCGATGTTGTTATCGGCGATGGTTGCAAGATACAAAACAATGTATCCGTATATACCGGAGTGGTATGCGAAGAGGATGTGTTTCTTGGTCCCTCGATGGTATTCACCAACGTTGTCAATCCGCGAGCACATGTAAGTCGTAAGAACGAATACCGCAAAACGTTGCTGCGTAAAGGCTGTAGCATAGGAGCTAACGCCACGATAGTGTGTGGACATACAATCGGGCAGTATGCTTTAATAGGTGCCGGAGCGGTAATAACCAAAGACGTGCCCGACTTTGCTCTGATGGCCGGTAATCCGGCAAGAAGAATAGGGTGGGTTAGCAGGCATGGTTGCAAACTTATCTTCGATGCCGAAGGACTTGCCACATGCCCGGAAACAGGTGAAAAGTATATTCTTGAGAATAATATAGTTAAAATAAAATCATAAGTCGTGAAGAAAGTAAGATTTGCCGTAATAGGACAAGGTCATATCGGCAAGCGTCATGCAGAAATGATACGTCGCAACGAGAGTTCGGAACTAGTGGCTGTGGCCGACATACTCCCAAAAGAACAAACAGGTTGCGAAAATATTGAAGTGCCTTATTTTGCGAGCATTGATGACCTGTTGGCTGCCGATTTGGACATCGACGTGATAAATATCTGCACGCCGAATTCCTTCCACGCCCAATATGCTATCAAAGCTCTTGAGGCAAAGAAACATGTGGTTCTCGAAAAACCGATAGCCCTAACTAAAAGTGATGCGGAGCAGATCCTGTTCAAGTCGCTGCAGATGTCAAGGCACGTGTTCTGCGTGATGCAAAACCGCTATTCTCCACCATCGGTATGGCTCAAAGAGGTCGTGTCGAACAAGGTTCTTGGAGACATTTATATGGTAAAGTTGGATTGCTATTGGAATCGTGACTCGCGGTATTATAAGCCCGGCAATTGGCATGGTACCCAACAATATGACGGCGGTACGCTGTTTACACAGTTCTCGCATTTCATAGATATCATGTACTGGCTTTTCGGTGATATAGAACATATAAATGGTATATTTGCTGATTTCAACCACCAGCAACTCACCGATTTTGAGGATAGCGGCATAGTGCATTTTGACTTTATCAACGGAGGTATAGGATGTATCAATTATTCCACTGCGGTATGGGACACAAATCTCGAGTCGGCAATGACGATAATCGGTGAAAAAGGTAGCATAAAAGTTGCCGGACAATATATGAACGAAGTTGTCTATTGCCATATCAAAGACTATGAAATGCCTCAGTTGGCTCCATGTAACCCTGCCAACGACTACGGAGCCTACAAAGGCTCGGCGCAAAATCACCACTACGTCATTCAAAATGTTGTTGATACGCTGTCAAATAACAGTACCATGACCACAAATCTGCTCGAAGGACTTAAGGTGGTGGATATTATAGAGAGAATTTATCAAGTACGCGACAAAGCGTGGAAAAAATCATGATATAATTATGTGGCAAAGAATTCAGACATTATATTTGGCGATTGTGGTAGTGCTTAGTACGCTTCAGATTTTTCTGCCTGTCGCCGGAGTGATGGATATCCTCAATGGTGAAGTGTATGAATATCGTCTGTTTCATCTGATAAACAGCACCACTGGTGAGGTCTTTCTCGATTCATATTTCCTGCCTCTGTTGCCTGCTATCATTGCTGTAATAGCGCTTGTTACGATATTCCTATTTAATAAAAGACTATTGCAGATACGTTTATGCGTGATAAATCTTGTGTTGGCATTGGGCTATTATGGCTATCTGTACTATCACCTTTATGTGGCTCGTGAGAATTTTGAACAGGCTTCCATATATTATTCTATGCCGGCATCGTTCCAACTTATCAATTTTGTTTTGCTTATCATGGCAATCCGTGCGATAGGCAAGGATGAAGCCCTCATAAGAGCAATGGATCGAATTAGGTAACAGCAAATCATCACCATCTTATGTCAGATAAAGTCCCTACAAATACAGCCGAACAGGAAGCTATTCTTATCCAGCGTGAGTTTGAAGCTCTGCTTGCTGACTATGCCAATACTGCTCATAAGCAAAAGGTGGAACTGATAACCCGTGCTTTTGAGTTTGCTAAGTCTGCGCACCAAGGAGTTCGTCGTCGTAGTGGCGAGCCGTATATCATGCACCCCTTGGCTGTGGCGCGTATTGTGGTCAAAGAGATAGGCTTAGGCAGCACCAGTATCTGCGCTGCGTTGATGCATGATGTCGTGGAAGACACAGATTATACCGTAGAGGATATTCGCGAACGTTTCGGCGATGTGATAGCGAAAATCGTTGAGGGGCTGACAAAAATTTCCGGTGGCGTATATGGAGAGCACGCTTCAAAGCAGGCTGAGAACTTCAGGCGTATCATACTGACCATGACAGAGGATGTTAGAGTGGTGATTATCAAAATAGCTGACCGCTTGCATAATATGCGCACTCTCGGTTCTATGCCTCCCGCCAAACAGCTGAAAATCACGGGCGAAACGGAATATATTTATGCCCCTTTGGCGCATAGGCTCGGACTATTTAATATCAAGACCGAGTTGGAAAACCTCTGCTTTCAATACGAACACCCGGAAACATATCAGAAAATCTCAGAACTGCTTGCCAATGACAGCAGCGCAAGACAGGAAGTCGTAGAACGCTTTGCTGACCCGATACGTGAAAAACTCACAGAAGCCGGATATAAATTCATAATTAATAGTAGGGTAAAAACGGTATATAGCATTTGGCGTAAGATGACCACGAAGAATATCCCTTTCCGTGATATTTATGACCTTCTCGCCCTGCGAATTATCTTCGACCCCAAAGAAGGCGAAGGAACCGAGAAAGAGCAATGTTGGCGTATATACTCCCTGATAACTTCTATCTATACACCTCATCCTCAACGCATTCGTGACTGGATATCAATGCCCAAGGTTAACGGCTACGAAGCGCTCCATATCACTGTTATGGGACCTACCGGACAGTGGATGGAAGTTCAGATAAGAACAACACGCATGAACGATATTGCCGAAAAAGGGTTGGCGGCACATTGGAAATACAAGGAAGGAACAGGACAAAACTACGACACGGAATTCGACAAGTGGTTGCGAACAATCAAGGATATGCTGCAAAATCCACAGACCGATGCCATAGATTTTGTTGATAACTTCAAACTCAACCTCTTCAAAAACGAAATAATGGTGTTTACTCCCAAGGGCGAAATGCGAAAGATGCCCCAAGGAGCAACGGCACTTGATTTCGCATATAGTCTTCACTCACAATTGGGTAATCATTGCGTAGGAGCCAAGGTAAACCACCAACTCGTACCTTTGAGCTATGAACTCAAATCAGGAGATCAGGTAGAAATTCTCACCGAAGAAACTCAAACTCCCCAAAAAGAATGGCTTAAATTCGTCACTACGGCACATGCACAAGACTGCATAACGCAGTATGAGCGTAAGCAAGAAAGAATAGCACGCCAAAAAGGTGAGACAATTGTTCAGGAGACACTGCTCAAATACGGCAAGGAATATAACGTTGCCGCAACCAACCACCTCATGAAACGTTTCTCGCTTACGCAACCGCAGGAGTTGTTTCTGCAAGTTGGGTTAGGCAATATCACACAGCAGCAGATAGAAGATATCGTAAATCCCAAAGACAATATCTTTACGTCATACTTCAAGCGTTTTACACGTTCTAATGATAGTGATGCCGACAATGTCACTTCCGATCCGGAAACTAATGGCTCACTACTCAAGATTGAAGGCAAAACTCTGATTGTCAATAGCGAAAATCTTAATACAGTATGTCATCTGGGAACGTGTTGTCAGCCTATTCCTGGCGATGATGCCATAGGTTTTCTGCAACCCGACAATACTGTAATAATACATAAGCGTTCTTGTCCACAAGCTGTTAGACTCAAGTCTAATCAAGGCGAGAAAATACTGGATATCAAATGGAATGTGCATGATGACCAACGTTTCAACCAGACGATAGAAATACGTGGTATTGATCAGGTAAAACTATTGTCAAAAATACTTGCTATCATTTCCCTGCAGTCAAGTATAAACCTGACAGAGTTGCATTTCACTACCCAAGACGGTATTTTCATAGGCCGCATACACCTTGAAGTGCAGAACAAGCAACAACTCAACGACCTTTGTGAACAAATCGAGAAAATCGACAAAGTGGATAGTGTTGTTCGTGTGCTCTATGACGATCAGACAAATCAGAAAAGATAAATAACAAACTTAATACCCTTACAGCAATGACAAAAAGTCCATTACAAATCGCTCGTTCATCCTACGAGCCCAAAATGCCACAAGCTCTCTGTGGCAATGTTGCTCTGCACATTGGCGAACCTACTCATTCTGTGGCTGACCAAGAAGAAATTAAGAAACTATTTCCTAACACCTACGGAATGCCGCTAATTACTTTTGAGCAAGGTGCCAAAGTAGAGTACCCTGCTGTCAATGTTGGTGTGATACTATCAGGTGGTCAGGCACCTGGCGGACATAACGTGATAGCCGGACTATTCGATGGTCTCAAGAGAATGAATGCCGATAGCAAACTCTACGGCTTTCTTGGAGGACCTTCGGGATTGATAGAACATAAGTATATCGAACTCACAAAAGATATCATTGATGAATATCGCAATACGGGAGGTTTCGATATCATAGGTTCCGGAAGAACAAAACTGGAACTTCCTGAACAGTTTGAAAGTGGTATAATAATCTGCAAGCAGTTGGATATCAAAGCTATCGTAATAATAGGTGGTGACGACTCTAATACCAATGCCTGCGTTCTTGCCGAGTATTACAAACAGAAGAATGCCGGAATTCAGGTTATCGGCTGCCCAAAGACAATTGATGGTGACCTGAAAAACGAGCAGATAGAGACCTCTTTCGGCTTTGACACGGCTTGCAAGGTCTATAGCGAACTGATAGGCAACATCCAACGAGACGCTAATTCCGCAAAAAAATACTGGCATTTCATACGTCTGATGGGACGTTCGGCAAGCCACATCACGCTTGAGTGCGCATTGCAGTCACAGCCTAATATCTGCCTTGTCAGCGAAGAAGTGGCGGCGAAAAATATGACACTCAATCAGATTGTTGACCAAATTGTCGGAGTAATCGTTGAGAGGGCGGAAGCCGGTCTCAATTTCGGTACTGTGCTCATTCCTGAAGGTCTCATTGAGTTCATTCCCGCTATGAAAAAACTTATAGCAGAACTTAATGATTTGCTTGCTAAAAACGAGGATTTCAATGCTTTGGATACTGATGATGAAAAACGTCAGTATGTCAAGGGCAAACTATCTGAAGAGAGCCGTGCAGTATATCGCGACCTGCCCAAAGGTATCGCTAAACAACTTACCATGGATCGTGACCCTCACGGCAATGTGCAGGTATCGCTCATTGAGACTGAGAAACTGCTTATAGAAATGGTGGCAAAGCGTCTTGCGACTTTCAAAGCCAACGGAATGTATAGCGGAAAATTCTCTGCCATACATCACTTTTTCGGTTATGAGGGACGTTGCGCAATTCCATCCAATTTCGACGCCGACTACTGCTACACGTTGGGCAATGCCGCGGCAATTCTCATCGCCAATGGTAAGACAGGGTATATGGCTTCAGTAAAGAACCTCACTAAACCCGCAAACGAATGGATTGCAGGTGGTGTGCCTATCACTATGATGATGAATATGGAAAAACGTAATGGTCAGATGAAGCCGGTGATACAAAAAGCACTTGTGGACCTTAACGGAGCGCCTTTCAAGTACTTTGAGGCGCATAGAGCGGAGTGGGCTGATGCCAACACAAGTTACATCTATCCCGGACCAATCCAGTACTACGGTCCGTCAGAAGTCTGCGACCAACCCACGCGAACCCTTAAACTTGAAAAGGGCTGCGAATAGTCTTATTCGTAACGTAAATAAAATAAAATCGGATGCACATAAATGCATCCGATTTTATTTTTGCTGATTACGTGACATAAAAAAATCTCTCTTGAATATATTTGTAACACCCCTCATCCCATACATGTGCTATATCTTTGTGTATCTATTAAATAAGTATCTACCCAAATTGCGGCATTACTGATTTCGTTTGTGTCACTCAATCCAATTTAAGCACCGCAAGGAAAGCCTTTTGCGGTACTTCCACATTTCCTATCTGCTTCATGCGCTTCTTGCCACGCTTTTGTTTTTCAAGCAGTTTTCTCTTACGACTTACGTCGCCTCCATAGCATTTTGCCGTAACGTCTTTGCGAACCTGTTTCACTGTTTCACGAGCAATAATCTTCGCGCCTATCGCGGCCTGAATTGCTATATCAAACTGTTGACGCGGCAGTAATTCTTTGAGTTTCTCGCACATACGACGTCCAAAGTCTTGAGCATTGTCGGCATGAGTTAGGGTAGAGAGGGCATCGACAGGTTCGCCGTTAAGCAAAATGTCCAACTTGACAAGACGCGAAGGGCGAAAACCATTCGCGTGGTAGTCGAAAGAGGCATAACCCTTGGAGATAGACTTAAGTTTATCATAGAAATCTATTACTATTTCTCCCAAGGGAATGTCATAGTAAATCTCCACGCGATTGCCGGAGATATAGGTCTGTTTGACAAGTTCACCGCGTTTACCGAGACAGAGTGTCATGATAGGTCCGATGAAATTTGTGGTGGTGATTATCGAAGCACGGATATACGGTTCTTCGATGTGGTCTATCAGTGTCAGGTCAGGCATTCCCGAAGGGTTGTGCACCTCTTTCATATTGCCTTGTTTATCATACACTTGATATGATACGTTAGGCACTGTGGTGATGACGTCCATATCGAATTCTCTGTCGAGACGCTCTTGTATGATTTCCATGTGTAGCAACCCCAGAAAACCGCAGCGGAAGCCAAAGCCGAGGGCGACAGAACTCTCGGGAGTAAAGGTCAGCGAAGCGTCGTTGAGTTGTAATTTCTCAAGCGAGGCACGTAGGTTTTCATAGTCCTCTGCCTCTATGGGATATACGCCGGCGAACACCATAGGTTTCACTTCTTCAAAGCCCTCTATGGCTTTTTGACAAGGGCGGGCAACGTGTGTTATAGTATCGCCTACTTTGACTTCCGTAGAGGTTTTGATGCCACTTATTATATAACCCACATCACCTGTTCGCAACTCGCCACGAGGTTGCATATCAAGTTTGAGAACCCCGACCTCATCAGCGTCATATTCTTTACCGGTATTGAAAAATTTTACGTGATCGCCCTTGCGTATCACGCCATTGACAACCTTGAAATAGGCTATAATACCTCTGAAAGAGTTAAATACCGAGTCAAATATCAAACATTGCAGCGGGGCTTCGGGGTCGCCGTTAGGCGCTGGTATGCGTTCCACCACGGCATCAAGGATTTCCTTAACTCCCATACCTGTCTTGCCACTGGCTCGAATTATATCTTCACGTTTGCAGCCTAACAGGTCTATTATTTCATCCTCAACCATCTCCGGCATAGCGCTGTCCATGTCGCACTTATTCATCACGGGAATAATCTCAAGGTCGTGCTCAAGAGCCATATAAAGGTTCGATATCGTCTGTGCCTGAACTCCTTGTGAAGCATCCACCACCAGCAATGCCCCTTCGCAAGCGGCAATGCTACGGCTGACTTCATAACTGAAATCAACGTGCCCCGGAGTATCTATCAGATTAAGGATATACTTCCCATTCTCAATATTCTGACTGCTGATACCTCCCGGCTGACCATCATACTGATATTCCATTTGTATGGCATGGCTCTTGATGGTGATGCCGCGTTCGCGTTCGAGGTCCATATCGTCCAACACCTGAGCCTGCAAATCCTTGCTGTCAATAGTTTTGGTATATTCCAAAAGACGGTCAGCGAGGGTCGATTTGCCGTGGTCGATATGAGCTATTATGCAAAAATTACGGATTTGCTTCATTAATTTATGGTTTTGAGTGCAAAGGTACGAAAAAAAATGCTAACTTTGCTACGACTTAGGACTTTGTTGTGACTGATATGCTATGCACCTGTTGATGTTTTACTGCAAAAGTCTTGATGCTTATTACTAAACCTCTAAACTTCAAAATAATACCATGAACGTTAATAATTTTATGCAACAGCTCGAGGCCAAGCACCCGGGCGAGAAGGAGTACCTTCAGGCTGTCCGTGAAGTATTGACAACCATACAAGATGTCTATAACCAACATCCTGAATTTGAGAAAGCCAAAATTGCCGAGCGACTCGTAGAACCCGACAGGATATTCACTTTCCGTATCCCATGGATTGATGATAGAGGTGATGTACAGGTTAATCTTGGCTACAGGGTACAATTTAATAATGCCATAGGTCCCTACAAGGGCGGATTGCGTTTTCACCCTTCGGTGAATTTGTCCATTCTTAAATTTCTTGGTTTTGAACAGATTTTCAAGAACTCTCTCACCACACTTCCCATGGGTGGTGGCAAGGGCGGAAGCGACTTCAATCCTCGCGGCAAGTCTGATTCCGAAGTTATGCGTTTCTGCCAAGCCTTTATGCTGGAACTATGGCGTCATCTGGGACCTGACATGGATGTGCCGGCCGGTGACATAGGTGTTGGTGCACGCGAGGTTGGGTATCTCTTCGGAATGTACAAAAAACTCAAACGCGAGCACACAGGCATGCTCACAGGCAAGGGACTGGAATTCGGAGGATCGCTGATTAGGCCTGAAGCAACGGGATTTGGAGCCCTGTATTTCGTGAAACATATGCTGCACCATGCAGGACAGGATATCAAGGGCAAAACGATAGCTGTCAGCGGATTTGGTAATGTGGCATGGGGAGCTGTGACAAAAGCCAATCAGATGGGAGCCAAAGTCGTTACAATATCAGGACCTGATGGTTATATATACGACCCCGATGGTGTTAGTGGCGAAAAAATCGACTATATGCTCTATCTGAGGGCTACGTGTAATGATGTTGTGGCGCCTTATGCCGAAAAATATCCAGGCGCGACATTCTACGCAGGCAAAAAACCTTGGGAAGTAAAAGTCGATATAGCCATGCCTTGCGCTACGCAAAATGAACTCAATGGCGATGACGCTCGTCACCTGATTGCCAATGGAGTAGGCTGTGTGGCAGAGGTCAGCAATATGGGCTGCACTCCTGAGGCGATAGACCTATTTATCGAGAACAAAATAATGTATGGACCCGGCAAGGCCGTCAATGCCGGTGGGGTGGCAACATCAGGACTCGAAATGACACAGAATGCTATGCATATCAGTTGGACTGCCGAAGAAGTGGATCAGAAGCTCCATCAGATTATGTCGGACATTCATTCCCAATGCATACACTACGGCACGCAAACAGATGGATATGTCAACTACATGAAGGGAGCTAATATCGCAGGCTTCATGAAAGTTGCCAAAGCCATGCTCGCACAAGGAGTCATTTAGTATTTGTTCTTTTGTTCAAGTAAAATGTCTGTTCTGCTACATTCTTGTTGTGCGCCGTGCTCTGCGGCAATTTTGGAATGGATGCTCAATAATGATATTGAGCCCGTGGTGTTTTTCTATAACCCCAACATATTTCCGCGTGAGGAGTACGAACATCGAAAGGATGAAATAGTAAGACATTGCGAACATCTTGGAGTTCAGTATCTTGATGGCGATTATGATCATAGCCGGTGGCTTGCTCAGTGTGCTCATCTTGCTTATGCTCCCGAGCGTGGAGAAAGGTGTTCGTTGTGCTTTCGTATGAGACTGCTCAAGGCTGCACAAGTGGCGAAAGAACATGGCATAGAACGTTTTGCCACAACACTTGCTTCTTCGCGCTGGAAAAATATTGAGCAAGTTAATCAAGCTGGCAAATGGGCAGAGCAACAGGTAGAAGGTGTGACCTTTTGGGCAAACAACTGGCGAAAGGGTGGGCTACAACAACGCAGACAAGAGCTGCTGAAGCAGTATTGCTTTTATAACCAACTCTATTGTGGCTGCGAATTTTCGATCAGACATCAGTCAAATAGTTAGTCCCCGAAACCCCGAAACCCCGAAATGCCGAAACATCTAAATATCGGTACCCCGAAATATCGAAACCTCGAAATGCCGGTACCCCGAAATGCCGAAACATCTAAATATTGGAACCTCGAAAAGATGTAACGACAACAACAAACTTTAATAATAAATAAAAAAATAATAAAATAACCATGACACTCTCACCACAAGATCTTGAGCAATTGCGCTCAAAAGGCATCAGCAAGGAACAGCTCGAAGCCCAACTCAATGATTTCCGCACAGGTTTTCCGGCCCTTGATATTGTGGCTCCGGCAGCCATAGGTAGTGGTATCATACATGTCGAAGATCCGCAACAACCTATTAGTGAATGGAATGACTATCTTGCTTCAGGCAAAGAGATAGTAAAATTTGTGCCTGCGTCGGGTGCCGCAAGTCGTATGTTCAAAGACCTCTATGAATTTCTTGACAAGGGCGAGATGACACCTTTCATGGTGATATTCTTTGCGCATATTAGTAGTTTTGCCTTTATTGGCAAACTCGAAGCCGACTGCCAACGCCTTTATAATAATAGTGTGGCAGACCTTATTGCGGCAGGGCGCCACAAAGATGTTGTCAGTGCTTTGCTTGAAGCCAAAGGACAGAACTATGGCAGCCTGCCCAAGGGACTACTTCTCTTTCATAAATATGAAACCACGTCGCGTACTCCGGCTCAAGAACATCTCGTTGAGGGAGCGCTTTATGCTTGTTCCAATGGTAAAGCGCGCTTACACTTCACCGTGAGTCACGAACACCTTGAACTATTCCGCAATCATACAGAAGCCGCCAAGGCTGAATTTGAAAAACAGTATGGTATCAAGTACGATATTTCAATGTCGGAGCAGAAACCGTCAACAGATACCGTAGCAGCCACCAAGGATAACGAACCTTTCCGCAACAGCGATGGTAGTTTGCTCTTCCGTCCGGGTGGGCACGGAGCGCTCATAGAAAACCTTTCGGATATTGATGCCGATGTGGTATTTGTGAAAAATATTGACAATGTCGTGCCTGACCGCCTCAAAGAACCTACCGTGGTTTATAAGAAAGTCATTGCGGGCATTCTCGTACACCTGCAGCAACAAGTATTCGCCTATCTCAAAGAATTGGAAAATGCCGATATATCCGATGCTAAATTGGCAGTGATAGAGCGTTTTGCCGAAGAAAAACTCATGATAGGTATCAAGGATGCCGTTTCCGGTCTTGCCCGAGGTGCTCGACGCGAATTGCTTTACAAGGTTCTTAATCGTCCCATGCGTGTTTGTGGCATGGTTAAGAATGAGGGAGAACCCGGAGGTGGACCATTCCTTGTGCGTGGCAACGATGGGGTGATAAGTCTGCAAATCCTTGAGAGTTCGCAGATAGCCGATAAGTCGCTCATGGCTCGCAGTACGCATTTCAATCCCGTGGACCTCGTATGCGCCGTACGTGACTATAAAGGCAATAAGTTCGACCTCACGCAATATGTGGATAAGCAAACGGGCTTCATCAGCGAGAAGTCGAAAAACGGACGTGAACTCAAAGCACTTGAACTACCAGGGCTATGGAATGGAGCTATGGCGAATTGGATAACGCTATTTGTTGAAGTTCCCGCTGAAACATTCAACCCTGTCAAGACCGTCAACGACCTGCTGCGTCCACAGCATCAAGCGTAAAATAAAAGCAGATGCAGCATAAGCTGTCATCACTTTTCCATAATGTCGAAAAAGCGTACCTAATCTAAGGTGCGCTTTTATTATTGTCTGTGGCATTAATAACCTACGAACGATATAATTTGCGACTATTTTGTCTGTCACGCAAAATGCCGTTTTATGATTTTATATATGTAGCTCTTGAAAATATGTAGCGCTGCTCTATAACCTGAGTGTGGATAGCTATGCCCTTTAATTCATTAAGCACTCCCCGCAAATCATTGCGCAGTCCCTCTCCTGTCAATTTCAGATATGCTTCTTTACGCGTCCAAATGCGCAGGAAAGACATCGTTGGGCTCGTGTGGCTAAATATCTCATGAAGTTCATTGTCGTTCATGCTCATTGCAGCCATATCCGACAAATAGTTGTTGTCAAAGCACGCCATATCCTCAATATCTATTCCTGTCGGTTCTTCTGCCACACAGCATGCCGCGCTGTTGCCGCTATGTGATAGTGAAAAATGAATGTGAGCAGTATCAAGTAGATATGGCTTGCCGTTATCCGCAACGCATAACCTGATGTCATTACTTTTGCAGCCCATAGAACACAGAACTCGTTGCAACATGTTGTAGCACACTGCGCTGCGCAATCGGTCAGGGTAGGGCTGATATCGCATACTACGGCTGCAAAAGGATTTACACAATGTGGCTGTTAGTAGTGATAAATCCAATGACATTATATCAGTGCGAATCATTGTCAACATGGTTTAGTGACTTTTATTAATTTCAAATAGCAAAGTTACGAAAAATCACTTGACGACAATTATCTCATCGCGATATTAAATATATAATAAGCTTGAGCAGTCAATGGGTCTCTTAATGCTATAATTTCGTCACGCTTTTGTGTCGTTTCAGAAAAAAAAAAAACGGTTTCGTCGGAAAAATTATACGAAAAGGTTGTGAAAATGAAGTTTTTCGTTGCGTTTTAGTTGCGTGTTTCAAATGATTGTCGTAACTTTGTATCAAATATCAGTTGTGATATTGTTAAGGTTTATTGTTTTTGGTATTTAGTTACAACTTTTAATATGTTAGAGGTTTAGGAATAGTGAAATCGAAACACACATATTGCTTATTCAAGTCCTCAACATTTTATCGTTTACTTTTACTGACTCTCATCCTTGTTTTTTGTCTGTCAGGTATTAAGGCACAGAAGGTTGCTCTTAAGAATAACCTCCTATACGATGCTGTGTTGACGCCAAATCTGGCTCTTGAATTTGCCGTAGCCGACCGCTGGACTTTAGAGTTTAGCGCCGGTTTCAATCCTTTTCCTCTTGACGATGATGTTGACAAAAAGTGGCGTCATGTTCTTGCCGGCATTGAAGCTAAATATTGGTTTTGTGAGGCTTTTGTACGCGACTTCATAGGTATCAATGCTGTTTATAGTCATTTCAATGCTTCAGGTGGTGGTTACCCCGTTGGTTGGATATACAAAGAACTCAAAGACTATCGTTTTCAAGGCGATATGGTAGCTCTTGGCTTGAGTTATGGTTGGCATTTCATAGTCAGTCCGCACGTGTCTTTTGAACTTGAGGCTGGTTGTGATGCCGGTTATGCATGGTTCGACCGCTACGCATGTGGTCGCTGCGGTTCTTTGCTTGATAGTCCGAGGCGTTGGTTTGCGGTACCTAAAGCGGGAGTCAATTTGGTGATTATGCTTAAATAAGAAGGAATAAATTTTGATTAGAAAAGTTTACATATTAATTGTTAGTATCTTCGGTTCGTTGGTGGCAACAGCGCAAACCCTCGACAACCTAAAAGTTGTTGATGACAGTATCCGCTTGTCATATACCATACCGGTAGGTGATATCAGCGCAGATGAGAATGTTATTCTGCGACCTGTGCTGCGTTCTGATAGTGATAGTGTGTTTCTTGCTGAGCATTTAGTACGTGGCAGACGTGACGTCAAACGTGCGCACCGCGAATACGTACTTTCGGGAGCTAAAAAGCGTGGTGAAGTAGAACCTACATATATTATATATAAGGATAAGCGACAGGGTGTGAGTGATAGTGCGGCATTATTGCTCAATGAGTATAAATGGGCGGCGCTAAAACCTGTGAGTATATGTGTGGAGCGTGTAAAGATGGGCTGCTGCCGGGTTGATACACTTACTGCAATATGTTCCTTGCCCGAAAAATCCGGATATGAGGAACCGCCAATCGTAGTAGCCATACCTGACAAACAAGACACGGTGCCTGTAGATATCGCGAAGGTCGATTCGGCAGTAATTCATACAGACCCGGTAATACCCACCATACCTGACATATCACCTATCGCCTCTACGGCAGAAGATTATAAACCATACGACCCCAAACATGTTGTCAGCACCGATACGTCAGCGCTTTATGTTTATTTCAAAACCGACAAGATTAATATAGAACGCGGATATATGGGTAATGCTCAGCGACTTGATAGCATAGAGCACCTCGTAGCGCACCTCACGGCAGATTCCACACGCGAAGTTCAGACTATACGCATCATAGGTCTTGCGTCCATAGAAGGTAATGACAGTCATAACCAATGGCTTGGACTTGAACGAGCCAATGCCATGAAACGCTACATACAGCAGCATAGCGCGCTACCGGATAGTTGCTTCGAAATAATAAACGGTGGTGAGGCATGGAACGAAGTCGTTTACTTTGTTGAGAACCATAAGTTCAATGGCGCGGAAGAAGTGCTTCGCATTATCAATAACGTAGAAGAGCACGATAAGCGAGAGGTCCTATTGCGTAAACTCAATGGTGGTGCCACATTCAAGTATCTGCATGACGCTATATTCCGCGAATTGCGTTATTCGGCATACCTAAAGGTCTATTTTAGAGCCAAAAAATAATGAACAAAGACTTGAGACCGCTGAGTTGTAAGACTAAAGACAGACTAATTCTTATTAACAAGACAATAATTTTTTTTATCAACTAATTTTTTATTAATCAATGAAAACAATTAAGTATTTCGCTTTTGCGGCAATAGTTGCCGTAACGAGCGTAGTTGGTTTCACTTCTTGTAAAGACGGCGCCGCTGACGAGCCCAAGAAAGACAACCAACAAATCGACAATGG
>ODAI013477721.1_pt1 | contig 16404 bp, 14 predicted proteins | sample 1539321 | NCBI WGS metagenome assembly ODAI01 (sample SAMN02144231, study PRJEB22623) | gut metagenome | biome: sheep rumen | host: Ovis aries | place: New Zealand | reverse complement strand
GATGTCGGTGATGATTTCCAGCCCTTTGTTGTAGGCGTCTATGCTGATTAAATCGATGACATGCTCGGTGAGCGCGATGATGTCGTACGGAATTGATTCCAGCTTAAATTCCTTTGCGTGGATTTTTGTGAAGTCCAGGATATTGTTGGCGAGCTGCAGCAAAATGCCCGCGCTGAATTCAATCTGGTGCACGTATTCGGCCTGCTCTTTGTCCATCACGGAATCCTCAAGCAGCTCCGTCGTGCTGATTATGGTCTGGATAGGGGTACGGATCTCATGCAGCGTAGTCGCGAGGAAACGGCTGCCTACGTCTGTTGCATCTTGGCTCATGTCCTGCTGCTCCTTTTGCTCAGGCTGGCTTCCGGGAACAAGGCTGCCGCAAAACGCGTCCGTTCCTGGAGAGCCCGCTCGCTTGCCCATTTTACTCCATTGGGTATATAATTGCAATGAACAGAGCAGGGGCTCCGGGGTGCTTTTTCCCGGATTTTGCCCGCGCCGAAGGAGGTGTATTGGTGAAGACGGCCGTTGTTTTTATTGCGGATGGTTCGGAGGAGATAGAGGCGTTGAGCCCGGTGGACTATCTGCGCCGTGCGGGGGTCGATGTGACGCTCGTCTCAGTGGGGACGTCCGCCCGGACTGTTGTGTGCTCCCACAAGGTGAGCGTGAACGCGGATTTTACGCTGGATGCCTATCTGGATTCCCACGGAGAGCTGCCCGATGCCGTCGTTGTTCCGGGGGGAATGCCGGGCGCGGAGCATATTGCCGCTGCGGTACGGGCGGTCTCCTTTGTGGCCGAGATGCATCGCGCCGGCAGGCTCGTCTGCTCGATATGCGCGTCGCCGGCTGTGGTTCTGCCCGCGACGGGCGCCCTGGAGGGCAAAATGTGGACATGCTACCCCCAGATGGAGGGGCGTGCCCAGAAATATCTGGGCGGCTATAAGGCCGGAGTTCCTTTTGTGCATGACGGGAACCTGATTACCGGCCGCGGTCCGGGGGCGGCGGAGGAGTTTTCCATGGAAATCGTCCGCAGCCTTGTGGGCGAGGAGACTGCCCGCAAAGTAAAGGAAGGCTCGTTGCAGCGCTAGCTGCGGCTGTTTTGTGGCAGAGCCTTTGTTCCTGGTGCTCAGGGGCGCTGCTCTGCTTCCTTGATTTTTTCCGCATTGACAGAAAACTGGAAGATAAAGTTGTGGTACATGGTCAGGAATTCTGTCTTGTTGTGGGCGCCAAAGAGCTTGTAGAGCTCCAGCATCCGCGCCTTTACCTTGCTCTCTGAGATGGAGTTCTCTTTTGCAATCTCAAAGTATTTTTTCCCCGCGAGAACTTCTTGGAGCCACCGCAAATCCTGCTCCGAGCAGTCGCCCGGGTTTACGAATTTGATGGCGTTGTGCTTGTTCAGTTCCTTCAGGCGGGGGTAGAAAAGGATATAGAGTACCGTCGTGAGGAAGATGATAGAGATGATGTGCATTGTGGAGATGAGGAAGTGAATGCCCCCGTAGATGGGCCACTGGGCAAAGAGCGCTGCCGCAGGCGGAATTGCGAGCGCCAGTATTTTTTGCTTCTTCCTGCTCTTGAAAAAATCCGTGACGTACAGGAACACGCAGCTCACGATGATGCAGAGCGCCGCCAGCACGTGCCCGTCGTCAAGCAGGTTGCCTATACCGTACATATACAGCATTGCCGCGTACACCGTAAAGTGCAGGGGGTTGAGCAGCAGATAGCCCATGCTGACAAGGAATATGGCGTTGATGAGCAGGCTGATATACCGGCATATAAACAGAGGCTCGTATTGGCGGTAGATTTTGAACTGGACTACGCTGGTGACCATGCAGAGGAGTGCGATTACAAAGCCTGCTCCAGAAATCCAGTGCCAGTATTTCTTTTCGTTGTATTCCATAAATCGCTGATCCGGCGCTTCCTTACGAACGCTTGTCTTCCAGAACTTTGATGATTTCCCCTATGTACATGGTGTGGAAATCGTCCTTCTTGTAGTTCTGGTTCAGGACTTTCTCGTCGGCAAACGCGTCCGGGGCAAATTCCTGCGCGTAGAGTTTGTGGCAGAAGAGTACGAGCCGCGCCTGCTTTACCCACGGGATGTCATTGCTGTACTGTACGGTAAGCTTTGAGGCCGCGAATTTGTCGCCGTCGCGGCCGCTGTGGCTGCCGCAGAAATTCAGGGCGTTCTTGTATTTGTTTTCCGGAAGCACGCTGAGCGAGAACTCATCCGTCTGGTCGATGATTTCCTTTGTGTAGCGGGACGGGCGGATGTAGATGGTCGCCACCGGCTTGTTCCACAGAATCCCGACGCCGCCCCAGCTTGCGGTCATCGTGTTTACGCGGCCGGTTGTGACGGTGCCGTCCTCGCCTACCGTTTTGGTGCAGGCGGTAACGAGCATCCAGTCTTTTCCTATCATTTTGAACGGATTGTCAAGTATTGCTTCCGGGCGAATTGTCTTTAGCATATCGGGTCATTCCTTTTGAGGGCTCATCGGAGCTGTGGTAAAAATGCCGGAAGAACCGCTGCCAGCGCACGGGCTTCCGGATAAGCTCCACTATAAAACAGAAACTTAGTTTTGTCCAGTTGCGCGCGCCGTTGCCGCAGGGCTTTGGCATGCGGGGCGAAAACTGCTCCCGGCGGGAGTGGCATCTGATTCCGGCGGGAGGGGTATCTGATTCCGGGCGGCTGCGTTGCAAGGGGCGGCTGCTTTTGCTAGAATAGCGGCATGGAATGTATGTTTCGTACAAGGGAAAGTTTCCGTGTGCCGCTGTGTCTGGCTGCTATGCTGGGGAGCCTGCTGCTCTGTGCCCCCTTTGTTTCGTGCGCTCGCGCTGCCGCCCCGGCGCGGACGGAGCAGGTGCTGGGCACGCTGTGCACCGTAAATGCCTATGCCGACGGTACGGACGAGCTCTATGACGAGCTTTTTGCGCGCCTGCAGGAAATCGACCGGCATTTCAATGTGAACCGGGAGGATTCCGATGTGAGCCACATAAACGCCGCTGCCGGTGACGGCACTATGGTCAGGGTTCATGCTGACGTCAGGAAGGTGCTCGCCCGTGCCATCGATTTTGCCCGGATTTCCGGCGGCGCCTTTGATCCCAGCATCGGGCCGCTTGTCCAGCTGTGGGGAATCAACACCGACATGGCGCGGGTTCCGTCTGCGGAAGAAATCAGCGGGGCGCTGCGTCTTGTCGGCTACGAGGACATTGAGCTTGGCGGGGAGAACGCTATCCGCCTGAAGCGGCCGGGCATGCGGCTGGATTTGGGCGGCATCGCGAAGGGCTATGCCGCCGATGCGCTGGCAGAAATCCTTGCTGCCCGCCGTGTCCGGCAGGCTGTGGTGAACCTTGGGGGGAATGTCTATGTATGGGGAAAAAAGAAGGACGGCAGCAGCTGGAAAGTCGGCATAAAAAATCCGCTTGAGCCGGAGGGAAGCCCGTATCTGCTTTTTGCCTCGCAGGACACTGTTTCTCTCGTGACGAGCGGGGTCTATGAGCGCTTTTTCTGGCAGGAAGGTGTCCGCTACCACCATATCCTCGATACGGCGACGGGGAGTCCGGCCAGGCGGAGCTGGCTGAGCACGAGCATCGTATCGGCAAGCTCCATGGATGCGGATGCGCTCAGCACCATCGCGTTCCTGCTGGGGCCGGAGCGCTACTTTGCCCTGCAGGGGCACGAGCCGGCCGTGTTCATCATGGACGATGGTTCCGTCATCGCCTCCGCGGAACTGGAAGGCAGCCTTTCATGGTACGGGGGCACGGGGAATGCCTCCCTTCAGTTCCGCTAGCGGAAGCCGCTGCCTTTCCCTGCGGGGGCTTTGCTTTCCCTAGATGAATTTCCGCAGTTCCACGTGATCCACCGCATCGGTCTTGACCGCCACGATGTAGCTGCCGAACATGGCGGTCAGTGCGTCGAAGGCGGCTGCAAAGGCGCAGATAAAGGGTGCGGCGTCTTTGAGCAGCAGGTAGCCCGCCTCAAAACCGCCGCCGTAGTAGGCGCACATGATTGAGATTGCGAGGAAAGCCCCTCCGGACGCATGCTCGCCCAGCACAAAGGAGAGCAGCAGCGCCGCCATGCCTATCCACAGAATCGTAGATGCTTTTATGCCGAGCATGGAATAGGAGCGCAGTATGCAGACAAAGCTGGCGGACGCGACGAGCGCCGTGCCTCCGCGGGCAAATATCGCGAAGAGGGGATATGTCACCGCATTCACCTGATGCCTAATGCCGAGGCTTTCCCTTCCGTGGCGGATGTTGAGTGGCAGCGTCAGGTTCGTGTCCCCGCTGAAGAACGCCACCAGGAAGGGGCAGATGCTCGCGTACAGCACGCGGAAAGGATGCTGGTCATGGCAGATGATGCGGAGGATGAGCGGATAGATAATCAGCGCGGTTACCAGCAGGTCTCCGGCAAACATCGCAATCAGGGGCAGATAGGTCTCCGCTTTCTTGAGGGCGATAAATTCGATGGTCCATTTGCATGCTATGGCGACCATGCCCACCGCGAGGAGCTCCGTAAAGAGGCTCGTCACTATGTAGCAGACCTTGCTCATGGACTCAAAGAAGCCCATCGCCTGCTTTGAGGCGGTCTGGTCGTCTGCGGCTCCGGCTCCGGCAAGACCCGCGAACACAAAGCATGGCAGCAGATAGGTGCCGTGCAGCAGCGCCTCAAAGCCGGAATACGGGAATATCTTGGACAGCAGCGCCTGTATGTCGAGGGAAGGAATCTCGTTTGCCTTCTCAATGCTGATGGGGATGCGGGGCAGCTTGATGATGAGGGCAGAGGCAAGCCCTATGAGCATGAGGAGCAGCGAAGAGAAAATGATGGTAGAGAACGTCCAGACTCCGGTTCTGAGCATGAGCTTTGAGTCCCGCAGCCGGAAACAGGCCGTCACGATGGAGAAGAACAGCAGGGGGATGATTGTATATCGCCCGAATCGGATGACGATATCGATGATGAAATCAAGGACTGCCTGGGATTGCCCGCTTGAAGGCGGAAGCAGTACTGCAAATGCAATGCCGAGCGCGATACCGAGTAAATATTTTAACCAAATCCTCATAGTCGCTCCATTATAGCAGCTTGTGCCCGCTTTGCAAAGAGATAGGAGCTGTGCTATACTGGAGCAATGGCAAAGACAATACTCTTAGCAGGCAAGGAGATGCCCGCCGGAAGCAAATTTGCCGACGGCCTTGTGCTGAGCGGTCGTAATGTTGCGGTGAGCGGGCCAGAGCAGGAGAGCGGCGAGGATTCCGATATTTCCCGGCAGATAAACGCTGTGTCCGGCGTGTCCGTCATCGAGTGGCACCGCACGTCCCCGGTTTCTTCCCGCTCCCTGATACTGGGCACGGAGACTTTTTTTGACAAGATGGACGAGGCCGTCCTGTATTTTGACGAGGAATGGTATGCTTCCACCGAGGGGGCGCTGACCATGGAGGAATGCCTGCGGGGCAGCGACGAGCTTATCTTTCCCTACCAGTGCCTTACGCTGGAGATTCTGTCCCGCTTTGAGAAGAAGAACAGCACCGGAATGCCGGGGAACCTGGTCTTTCTGCTGAAGGAAAGCCCCTGCATCGCGGATACCCTCCGTAGTCCCGCGATGCGCAACGGGGTGAGCGCCATCGCCTCTCCGGTGATTGCCGCCGCGGCCGCAGCCTTTGCTGCCTTTGCGGAGAACATCGCGGTGCAGTACGGGAACCAGCCCTTTGTGAACGTGCTGCTTGTCCGCGGCGACCGCAGCACCGATATTGTCGCGAGCGATGTGGAGCTTGCCAAATGGCTTGGCGGCTACCTTCAGGCACTTGAGGACAACGGCATGAAAGCTTCCGCCAAAAAATCCCTTGCATGGCTGAAGCCCGGCACGAAATTTTCATCCGGTACTTTTTTCTCCTTCGGAAAGCGCTGATATGATAGATGAAATGTCGTTTCTGTACGAATGCCTCTTTAAGATTTGTGTAAGCATACTGTGCGGTTCCGTTCTGGGCATCGAGCGCAAAAAACGCAACCTTTCCGTGGGCTTGCGGACGCTTATCCTTATCTGTGTCAGCTCTGCGCTCTTGTCAATTCTTTCCTATTATATGGTAGAGATGGAGAGCCAGAAAGGCTTTTCCGGAGGGGATCCCACGCGCATCGTCGCCGGCGTCGTGAGCGGCATAGGCTTTCTCGGCGGCGGCGCCATCATGCATCAGGGGCTGAACATCAAGGGGCTTACTTCCGCGGCGATTATCTGGACTGCCTCCACGCTGGGCTTGTGTATCGGCGCGGGGATGTATGTCCAGTCGGCTGTCGTGCTGGTCGTGGCGGTGTTCCTGCTCATCGTCCTCGGTAAGGTTGAGGACAGGTTTTTCCCTGCGGGCAAGAGCAAGACGCTGCACCTTGTGTTTGAAAGCGCGGATGTGGATATCGTGAAGGTTAAGGAGACGATAGAGGCAAACGGCTTTATCGTCTGCGATCTGAACATGAGTCATGTGATAGCGAGCCGCCAGCTGATACTCCGCTACCTTGTCAAGGCGCCGAACAAGGACGATTTTTCCTCGGTGATAGCGGCGCTGCAGAAAATCGATACCCTCAGCGAATTCTCCGTGACCGACTGACACGGCGCTCAGACAGAAAGCCGCGGAAGCGGGTAAGACGCGCGATTTTTCGACGGGAACGCATTTTTTGTTTTCATGCTGCAGCCCTGCAAGCGCCAGACTGCCCTTTACTATCCAGTCTTTCTGCCGTATACTGGACGCTATGGACGCAAAGAAAGTACTGCTAAAATCTGTGATGGGTTGTGCCCTTGACTTAGGGGACGGAAGCGAGCGAGGGCTGTATGTGAACCAGGACTACATCCTCCGGAAGCTCCGCAAGATACACCGGGGAATCAGCCTGATGTATACATATTATCCTGATGACAAAACCTGGCCGCAGCGGGCGAGCAAGGCTTTTCCGCAGGATACTCCCAGCGGAGCATGGGATTATCCCTATGAGGATTACTTCCCCTACCGCGGGGGGCGCGAGGGCTTGCGTGACGGGGAACCGTTCAATTTTATGAAGGAAATCAGGCGTCACGGTATGGATGTGGTACTTACGCTTACGATTGACCCTTCCCTTACGGAACGCGATCTTGAGCTCATCGCGCGCGATTTGCGTCCCTATGGGCGCGTGCTCCTGCGCGTGAACCATGAGTGCACGGGCACATGGTTCTGCTTTAACAAGCGCGCGAGCTATCAGCAGCTGGCAGATTTCTTTGTGCGCGTCTGCAAGGTTATGCATGCCTGCGCGCCGAACGTAAAGGTGATTCTCTGCGCCGGTATGTTCGACAAGGCAAGCGGCAAGCTTGAGATGGAGGATATTTTCCTGGAGGCGCACAAGGCCGCGGATATCTGGTCGGGCGACAAGTACCTGTCGCTGCACTGGGGCTGGCCCGTCGATGTGGCCACAAAGGAAAACGCGAATTATGCCTGCTACGATGTGGATGACGTGTACGAGCAGGCAAAGGCGACGCTGCACCGGCTGCGCGAGGTTACCGGGCAGGACAAGCCGTTTGTGCTTTCCGAGCTGAACGGAGACGGCGATGTGACCGGCGCGTGGATTCAGGCAGACATGCTGCGCCACTTTATGGAGCGCCTTGAGCAGGACGAGGAGCATTGGCTCTCAGCCTTTACGATGTACCAGTTCAGGGACGACGGACGGCTGGGACTTGAGGTGACCGACCCGAACAACAGCGACGTGGGAATCGAGCAGCCTTTGCTCTCCATGTACCGCACGCAGCTCCAGAAGCCGTTCTTCAGCCAGCGGATTGAGGCCGCCGGGGAAGAGAATCTTTCCTTCCCGCTGAAGCTGCGCTGGACTTCCTCGGAGGATGCGGAGGGCATCGAAATCCCTGTGGACGTGCGCAAGACCCCGTGCTATGCGGAGCTGTATTTTGAGGGCGCGCTCCAGCCGCTGAACCTGATGATAGAATGCGGCGGCTGGTGGTTCTACAAGGCGCCGGGAGTAAAATGCATAGACCTGATGAGCTACTTCTTTGCGAATCCGCTCGCAGACGGCGAGATACGGCACGTGCCGCTCCGCTTTTTTGCGCCGCCGGCTGACGGGCTGAACCATCCTGCGGACGGCAGCGACCCGTATGCGGCTCCCGACGGCGCATGGATGGACAACTGCTTTACGGAGATTCCCGCATTGCCCCGCCTGCGTCTGGACTATGAGCCGGTGCAGTTTGTCATGTGGCACAGCGGCGCCGGAAAAGCCTGAGCGAGCCTGCGGCGGCGCCACGGCAGCTTCCGGCCTTAGAGCCCGTTTGCTCCCAGCCACGTTCTTACGCTGCTCTCGGCGCCCGCCGCGCTGGAGCCGCTGATGGCCAGGCCTTTTGCCACGCTTGCGCCGGGGCAGAGCTTTTTGATGTCGCCCTCGCTTCTTCCCATGCCGCTTCCTTCATGCGTGCAGAATGGCAGGATTTTTTTGCCGGAAAAATCGGCGCTTTCCAGAAAGGTGAACACGGCCTGCGGCATCGTGCCCCACCAGCAGGGGTAGCCGAGGACGACGATGTCGTACGCGGCGATGTCGGGGATGTCCGTCTTGAGCTCCGGGCGCGCGTTTGCCCTTCCTTCCGCCTGTGCGACGTCGCAGCATTCCTTGTAGTTCTCCGGGTAGCTTTTTACGGTCTGAATCTCAAATATGTCCCCGCCCGTCGCCTTCTGCGCGAATTCTGCCACCACCGCAGTGTTGCCTTTTGCGATTTTGCGGATTGCGCCGCCAAAGTAGTTTTCCCCAGTGTGGGAGAAATATGCGATTAATGTCTTCATAGCGATTGCTCCTTGTGTTCCGTGCGTGTCCCTTTAATAGTACCGTATGCGGGGCGTTTTTGTACAATAGAAGTTCTGCAAGCAGATTGCGTCTGGTGCATTGTGGGGAACTGTGTTATACTGGTACCATGGAACTTGTGCAGCTACGGCAGCTTGTGTGTATCTCGCAGGAAAAAGTGCTTTCCCATGCCGCGGAAAAACTGAATATCTCCCAGAGCGCCCTCAGCCGCTCTATCCAGCGCCTTGAGGACGAGCTCGGCATGCAGCTGTTTTCGCGCACAAAAAACAGCATGAGCCTGAATGAGGCCGGGCTTGTCATCGCCGAGCAGGCAAAGCTTGTCCTTGAGGATGTGCGCGCGCTGAGCGCAAAGGCCGAAGCGCTCAAAAACAAGAGCCTTCCGCTGCATATCGCGACCTGCGCCCCGGCTCCTCTGTGGAAACTTGCCGCGGAGCTGGGCACAGCCTTTCCCGCGGTCTCTATCAGTTCTGAGATGCCGGACGAGGACAGCATCGTAGGGCTTCTGCTTGCGGAAAAGGCCGACCTTGCCATCGTGCGCAAGCCGATTGCGTCCGGGGCGATTGAGAGCGTCCCCTTCATGGAGGAGCAGCTGTTTATGCAGATTCCCCTGAGCGATGAGCTCTCGCGGAAAAAATCCATCCGCTTTGCCGATCTGGCGGGAAAGGAAATCCGGGAATACACAAAAACCGGTTTCTGGCACAAAGTCCACCGTGACTGCATTCCGGGCGCCCGCTACATTGAGTACGACGACCTTATGGTGTATACAAATGTCATAAAGAGCCAGTGCCCCCTTACCTTTGTCACCGAGCTGGGGAATACCCTGCACGTGGAGCGCGATGGCTGCGTTACCGTCCCGATTACGGACGCAGAGGCGACCGCCCGGTACCGCCTTGCCTTCCTGCGGAAAAACGAGCCGCGCCTTGGCGGCATTGTGAGCTGGGCGGTGCATGCCGCAAAGCAGTGGTAGGAATGCCGGGGGAGGCAAAGCGCGGCAGCGTCCATTTTCTTCCCCCCCCGCAAATTTCTTTTCCATAAAGTGCTTTGAATTTCCTAGGATTGTACTATACAAGATGCGAGAGTACATGGTATAATATATGCCATGTCATATAGTGTAGAGTTTCAGCTAGCAGGCCTCATTATTGTCAGTATCCTATGCATCATGTTTTTTTCCAAGCCGCGGTCAAAGACCCTGCAGAACAGGATATTCATGTATTTGATGCTGACGGCGATATTGGAGCTCGTGTTTGACATCGTGAGCGTCATAACGATTGACCACCGCGATTCGATTCCGCTCGTAAACACTCTGTTTGCCAAAGGCTACATCCTTGTGATGCAGGCATGGATTGCAATCTGCGCGCTCTACGCGCTGTCCAATTTTATGCGCGATGACATGAGCGCGCAGGGGCACCGTGCCATCAAGGCCTCCGTCTTTCTGGTGCTTGTTCCCCTTGCGGTCTGCTGGATGGTCTCTATCCTGACGCCCCTGTACTACGCAGGGCACGGCAGGGAATTGTATTCCTACGGGATACCGTCGCGCTGCACGTACCTGTATTCCGTCTATTGCGTCGTCTTTGTCATAATCGGCGCGTTCTTCAATTTCAGGTCTGTGCCGCTCAAACGCAACGTGCCGATGCTCTCGTTTGTTATCATGGAAGGCCTCGTCGCGGTTGTGCAGATGTACATTCCCACGCTGCTGATTGTCGGTTTTGGCTCGGCAATCTGTGTCCTTATCATGTACATGATGCTGGAGAACCCCGATGCGGACAGGGTCGCGCAGCTGACGGAGGAAAACCGCCGCGCGGAGGCGGTGCTTTTTGATGTCTTCTCGCCGGAATTTGCCCGGAATCTCCTTGCGAGCCCGTTTCCGGTATGCCAGATACGGCGCTATGAGAACGTAAGCTGCGCGTTTCTGAACCTGCTGGGCTTTTCTGGGCTTTTTTCGGTCTTTGGGGAAGAAAAACTCATCGCGATTCTGAACGACCTCGTCTCCGAAGTGGACAAGCTGACCGATGAATTCAAGGTGGAGAAAATCTCCAGTTTCGGCGATTTGTATCTGGTTGCCTCCGGGCTTCCGGGCACAGGCGGCGACAGCGAGGATTTGCTGCGCTTCCTTGTGGCCGTGCAGCAATGCCTGGCAAAATTCAACGTATACAACGGGACTGCCTTCCGCGCCCGCATCGGCGTGTCCTGCGGCTCTGCGGTGCTCGGCGTGATAGGGATTAAGAAGCGCAGCTATAACCTGTGGGGGCGCTGCGTCCACATGGCGGCGCGGATGGAGAGCTACGGCGTCGCCGACCGGATACATGTATCGGAAGAGATGTATGAAAAGCTGAAGAATATCTTTAAATTTACGCCGCTTGAGACTGTCGATATGCGCGGCTTCGGGAAAACGAACGGCTATCTGCTGGAGAGCGGGGATATGTATACCCCCCCCCGGTATACCCGGTGAAGCGTCCCCCTCTTCTTGACAAGTACTGATTCTCATGATATGCCATCGTAAGGGGGTGCGCGGTATGGCACGGCAAGTTTTCAATCCCTATCTTCCTTCGTGGGAATATATTCCTGACGGGGAGCCGCATGTTTTTGGCGATAGGGTGTATGTTTTTGGCTCCCACGACATATTCAATGGCTGGGTATTCTGTCTGGGGGATTACGTCTGTTATTCCGCCCCGGTAAGCGACCTGCGGGACTGGCGCTACGAGGGTGTTATCTACCGCAAGACCGACGACCCGCTCAATGCGGACGGCAGGATGGTGCTCTACGCGCCCGATGTGACGCGCGGGCCAGACGGCCGCTATTACCTTTACTACGTGCTCGACAAAGTTGATGTCGTGTCCGTGGCGGTCTGCGACAGCCCCGCGGGAACATACCAGTTCTACGGCTACGTGCACTACAAGGACGGAACCCAGCTGGGGCGGCGGAAGGGCGATATGCCGCAGTTTGACCCCGCGGTGCTGACGGAGGGCGGGCGCACCTATCTGTATACCGGCTTCTGCGGCAACGGCATGAAAGAGCGCATTGGCGCGATGGCGACGGTGCTTGGCACGGATATGCTGACCATTGAGGAGGAGCCTGCCGTCATCGTGCCGGGAGACTGCTATACGCTGCCGGAAAAAGAAGCCTGTGCCGCTGCGACAGAACAGCAGAGGACAGCCGGAGGGGACTCCCCTTATGCCCTGGGCTCTGTGGAAAACTGGGCAGGCTTTAAAGACCACGCCTTTTTTGAGGCTTCCTCTATCCGTAAAGTCGGAGACACGTATTACTTTGTGTATTCATCTCAGGTAATGCACGAGCTCTGCTATGCCACAAGTAAAAACCCCACTGACCAGTTTAAGTACGGCGGTGTGATTGTGAGCAACTGCGACCTTCATATTGATTCCTACAAGCCTGCCGATATGCCTGCCGCATACGGCGCCAACAACCACGGCGGCATAGAGCGGATAGGCGGCAGCTGGTACATCTTCTACCACCGGCAGACAAACGGCACCTGGTACAGCCGCCAGGGCTGCGCGGAAAAAATAGAAATCCTCCCCGACGGCTCCATCCCGCAGGTTGAGCTGACGTCCTGCGGGCTGAACGGCGCCCCCCTTGAAGGCGCCGGTTTCTATCCCGCCTACATTGCCTGCAACCTCTTTACGGATGTCCCGTCAAAGTACGTGGACGGCAGCCGCTTTCCCCGCATAACGCAGGACGGCAGGGACGGGGACGAGCTTGAGGGCTATGTCGCCGGTATCACGGACAAGACGACGGTGGGCTTCAAGTATTTCAGCTTTAAGGGAGTCCGCAAAGTCTCTGTCACGGTGCGCGCTTATTTTGACGGCGTGTTTGAAATCCGTACCGCGCCGGACGGGGAGCTGCTCGGAACCATCCCCGTCGGATTCTGCAATGTCTGGACGGAATTCTCTGCGGATGCCGCCATCCCTGACGGCACTGCGGCCCTGTACCTGACGTTCAAGGGCAACGGGTGCGGCCAGCTCAAGGGATTCCGGCTTGAATGATATTGCCTTTCAGGTTTTTCTGGTACTGCTTGGGGGTACAGCCCATATATTTCTTGAATACCCTTGAGAAGTACTGGATATTGTTGAAGCCGTTCGAGGAGGCGACTTCCGTGATGTTTTTGTCCGTGTAGAGCATGTCCAGGCAGGACTTCTCTATGCGGTACTTGTTCACGTATTCCGTCAGCCCCATCCCCACGTTGTCGTGGAAGAGCCTGATAAAGTAGCTCTTGCTGTAGTGGGTAATCTCCAGCAGGCTCTCCAGCGTGATGTTCTCGCGGAAATGCTCCTGCACGTATGTCAGCACGGAATCTATGGTGTTGCGGCTGTGACGCTTGTAGGAATCCAGGGGGGAGACCTTTTTGTACTGCCCCGTCCGGATAAAGTGGGCGATGAGCGAGAGCAGGCAGGCCTTTATCTGAATCTGACGCCCCTCGGTTCCGTCCGCCTCCAGCCTGCTCGCGTAGCGGATGTCGTCGCACAGGCTCTCCGGGATTGCCGGAAAGCGGTTTATCCGTATGCCCTCAAAGAAAATCCGGCAGGGGTCGTTCTCGTTGCCGAGTATCGCATCGCTGAAGATAATCGCGTTGTAGCGGTATATCTCTCCGTCCACGACGCTCCGTGCGTAATGGATGGTGCCCGGCTCCAGAAAGACGGCATCCCCTGCCTTAAGCGGGTATTCGTGCCCTTCTATGCCGATGACTGCCCTGCCTTCGGAAATGAGGAGAAGCTCGTATTCGACATGATGGTGTGGCTCGTTCAGGTATATGGTCTGGGCAAAGATTCCGACCGGGAATTCCGTTGTCCCCCGCTGAATCGTCTCATACTGCTTGGTCATAGTCTCATTATACCACTAAAAGAGACTATTTTGTAAATTTTAAGATAGAAAAGGTGTTTCTTTCCCGTTAAGGCGGGCGTATCCTAATAAATAGCTCTTATACGTTGGTCTGAGCTGGGGGAGAATTGGAAATTATCAGGGGCAATCGATTGCCCCTGCAAAAAAACGCACAGTAACAGGTTCCGCAAGGAACAGCTTCAGTAAGGAGGACATTACAAAATGAAGAAGACTGTAAAAGCTTTGGCTGCGGCAGCTTCGGCACTGCTTGCCTTTGGCATGATGAGCTGCGGTGGCGGCGGAAATTCCGCAAAGAAAGGAAAGGGCATGAACATTTCTGTGTTCACCATCCAGCAGCGCCAGCAGCCGCCGGCAGACAACAAGACCTATAAGTGGATTGAGGAGAAGTTCGGCGTGACCTTCTCTTGGGATATCCTTGTCGGCGACAAAGACCAGAAAATCGGCGTTCTTATCGCTTCCGGCGACCTTCCTGACCTTGTCGAGGTCGATTCCACGAAATTCCAGGACGCAGGCTGCCTGCTCCCGATTGAAGGCTATATCGAGCAGTATTGCCCGAACATCAAAAAGCACTATGCAAAGGATTGGGAGAAAATCGTGGAGCCCGACGGACACGTGTACTGTCTGCCGAACTACGGTGTGTACGATGGTCCTGATCAGGGCACATTCTATAACCAGAACGGTTTCTGGATCCAGAAGTGCGTCCTGAAGGAATTCGGCTATCCGAAAATCACGACGGTCGATCAGTTCTTTGACCTGATTGAGAAGTATGCCAAGAAGTACCCGGAAATCGACGGTGCCAAGACAATCCCGTTCTCCATCATCACGGCTGACTGGGAAGCCTTTAACCTGTGGAATCCGCCGAACTTCCTCGCCGGCTACCCGAACGACGGTAACGGCCACGTGGATAAGGTCGGTGGTCGCTATGTCTATTCCGACAACTTTACGGATGAGAACGCAAAGAAGTGGTTCAAACTTGCCAATGGCTACTATCAGCGCGGACTGATTGACCCGGCATCATTCACCGACAACCGTGACCAGTACTACGCAAAGGTTGCGCAGGGCCGCGTGCTCGGCATGTTCATCCAGGGCTGGCAGTTCCAGGGTGAGGCTGAGAATACCCTCAAGACCGCGGGCAAATACGAGCGCACCTATGCGCCGCTCCCTGTCGTCTTTGATGACAGCATCAAGCCGCACTATCGCGACCTGTCTATCCCGAACATCCGCCGCGGATACGGCTTTACCACCAAGTGTGGCGAGAAGAAGGCTATCGAAATCCTGAAGTTCATGGACGAGATGCTCAAGGAAGAGAATCAGAAAATCCTTCAGTGGGGCTTTGAGGGCGAGGACTGGCAGAAGGACTCACAGGGGCGCCCGTCACGCACCCAGGAGCAGCGCTCTCAGCAGGAGGACAACAACTGGATTCTCCACAACAAGGCAACGCTGTGGCAGGAAGAGGCTCCCAAGATGGAAGGCTCATTCTCTGACGGATATGCATGCTCAATGGGCAACATGCCGTGGGAATTCCAGGCAAATGCAAAGCCGGAGGACATCGAGCTGTGGAACGCATACGGAGTTCCCTCTTATGCGGCTCTCGTGGATCCCAACCCGCCTGCAAACGCTGGCTGGTACCCGATGTGGCAGGAAGTTCCGGAAGACGGCTCTGCCGCTCAGCTCGCGCTCAGCAAGCTTGAAGGCATCCAGCGCCGCTGCCTGCCCGATATGATTATGGGCAACCCTGCAGACTTTGATGCAAAGTGGAACAGCTATGTTGCTGAGATGAAGGCCGCAGGAATCGATACCTACGTGCAGTTCATGCAGGAAAAGCTGGACATCCGCGTCAAGAAATTCGGCGGTTTCCCGGAGAAATGATAAGGCCGTCCGGAGACATTACGGTTCCGGACGGGTCTGTTCTCCAGGCTATACATGAGGAGGGGCGCGGTTTGCGGATATGCGGCCGCGCCTTTTTTTCCCCTGGCTAAAAATAAAGGTGTTTTTTATGGCGAACAAAAAATCTGTGAATGGGCCGCAGACGGAGCTTGCGAACAAAAAGACATTCTGGCAGCAGCTTTGCAAACAGAAGCAGCTTATCATAATGTCTGTTCCGTTTGTCCTTTATATCATTCTGTTCCGCTATGTTCCTCTGTGGGGATGGAATATGGCGTTCCAGGACTACAAGCCCGCAAAGCCTTTTTCCCAGCAGACGTGGGTCGGGATTAAGTGGTTCATTTTTCTTTTTAAAGACAAGGAATTCCTCCTTTCTCTGAGGAATACTATCGGCATGAGTCTTATCAGTACGGCTCTCGGTTATATCACGGCCATACTGATTGCTATTCTTCTGAACGAAGTCCAGAATATTGCGGTGAAGCGTTTTGTGCAGACGGTCTCCTACCTGCCGCACTTTCTGTCATGGGTTATCGTCACGGGGCTTGTCGCGAACGCGCTTTCCGTGGAAGATGGTATCCTGAACAATATACTGATGTATATAGGGGTGATTAAGGAGCCGGTGCTCTGGCTTTCCGTGCCCAATTACTTCTGGCAGATTATCGGTTGGACGTATGTCTGGAAGGAAGTCGGCTGGAACACAATCGTATACCTTGGCGCGATGACGGCTATAGACCCCTGTCTGTACGAGGCCGCCGAGATAGACGGATGCGGCAGGCTGCGCAAGATAATGCACATTACGCTACCGGGAATCCGCCCCACCATCATCATCATGATGATTATGAGCGCCGGTCACATCCTTGACTCCAACTTTG
>ODAI012476273.1_pt1 | contig 16406 bp, 15 predicted proteins | sample 1539321 | NCBI WGS metagenome assembly ODAI01 (sample SAMN02144231, study PRJEB22623) | gut metagenome | biome: sheep rumen | host: Ovis aries | place: New Zealand | reverse complement strand
TTGGGTGTTTTCGGAACACTGCTTCTTTCTCCCTGGCCAGTACTTTTTTATGGCTTTCTGATTGCATGGGCAGTCATTTCTACAAACACAATTTATAAACGCCTTGCTTCTTACGATGGCACAGAAGCGTCTTGCGATTCGTGTAATAAGATTTACACTTTTATGGTTAACTCTAACATTGGTGTAGCTCTTACTGGAGGATTTATTTTCCCTGCTTTGCTAAACATTTCTGCAAAGGCTCATGGAATTACAACTTTTGAGTTTATGCCTATGTTCCTTTTGTATTCAGGATTTAACCTTTTGATTGCAATTTTGTGTTACATCTTCTGGATTGAAAATTTGGAAAAATGGATTAGCTTCCTTCCCTTTAGAAAAAAAGATTTAACCTTTGGTCTTTTGATGAGAGACACATTGGTTGTATTCCTCGCAGGTGCTGGTGTCTTTATGTCAGTTATTGCACCTCTGTTTTATTTTGAATCACAGTTAACAGAAAAGTTCAACTTGATTGATATGTTCATGACAAGGATGTTCCCCGCAGGATTCATTGCCCTTGTTTTGAACGTTACCGACATACGCTTTTTGCTTAAAGGATTTTTGAATCGTCTTAAGCGCATTCAGTTGTTCAGTAGTGCATTCGGTAATGGTGATTATTCAGGCGAGTCAATTTCTGTAGAAAGCCGTGATGAATTTGGTTTACTGATTAACGACCTTAACAACGCTTACGCAACAACAAAACATTTGCTGGGAACCGTTGTTTCAAATGTTGAGTCAAGTTCAGTTATTGCAGATGAACTTAGTTCTAACATGAATGAAACTGCCGCTAGTGTTCGTCAAATTGTTGCTAGCATTGGTGATGTTCGTAATGAAGTTGCATCACAGTCAGCTGGTGTTGAAGAAGCAGAAAGTGCAGCTCGCGAAATTCTTTCTAACATTACAAATCTTAACCGTAGTATTGAATCTCAGTCTGCTGGTGTAGAACAAAGTTCTGCAGCAGTTCGTCAAATGGTTGCAAATATAGATAGCGTTACTCACATTCTTGAAAAGAACGCAGATGCTGTTAGTCAGTTAGGAAGAGCATCTGACCAGGGACATAAGAGTGTTGAAGAAAATGTTGAATTGTCAGATCGTATTTTGGTTGAATCAAAAGGTCTTGCAGAAGCTTCATCAATTATTCAGTCTATTGCAGATCAGACAAACTTACTTGCTATGAACGCTGCTATTGAAGCGGCACATGCTGGCGAGTCAGGAAAAGGTTTTGCGGTTGTTGCTGGAGAAATTCGTAAACTTGCAGAACAGTCAAATACTCAGGGTAAGAAAATTTCTGATAGTCTTAAAAAACTTGAAGGTGCTATTAACAGCGTAGGCAGCAGTACTAAGAATTTGCAAAAACAGTTCAATGCTATTTTTGATTTAACAAAGACAGTAAAGCAGCAAGAAGAAGTTGTTATGAACGCTATGAAAGAACAGTCAGACGGAAGTGTTCAGATTCTTGAAGCTATGCGTAACATTGATGAATCTACTGCGGAAGTTAAACTTGGTTCTACCGAAATGCTTGAAAGTGGAAAACAGGTTGCAGATGAAATGGCAACTTTGGGTTCAACAATGCTTAAAATTAATGACCGCATGAACGAAATGGTAAGTGGTACCGATCAGATTCTTGCAGCAATTAAAGATGTAAACGACACTTCTGCAAAGAACTCTGAAGGTGTTCAAGCAATGCAGTCGGCAGTTAGTCGCTTTAAGGTGTAATGATGAAAAAACTAACAGCTTTGTGCCTGGCTCTACTTTTGTGTGGAGTCAGTGCAGTAAGTGCTCAAGAAACAACTGTTCGCGAAGATGTAAACGAAGCATGGAAACAGGTTCAGACAGATACTGCACAACTGTGGACAGATGTAAGTTCTGCCTTACAAGAAGCTGGACAAACAATAGGCGGTTCTTTGCAGGAAGCAGGACAGACAATAGGTAGCTCTTTGCAAGAAGCGAGCACAAACTTATTTGCGGGAACATGGTCTTTTACCAATGGAAAGTGTAAGACAACAATCGCCTGTACTGCTGACGGAAAAATGACTCTTGTTGCAGAAGATAAAGCAAGCACTACTACTTGGAAAGGTACTTATGAAGTAAAACTGGGAAAAGTTTTATTTCATGTAGAAGAATGTGAAAGCGGTGTGTTCATTTTCAAAAAGAATAAAGCAATGTCTGAAACATGGATACTCTCTTATGTTCCCTACGGCTTTAGAGATATGCGTTTTTCTTCGGATGATTTACCCGATGACGGAAACGGTTACGACTTTTCAAATCCCACAATCTTTCTTGCTGAAGAAAAATAAAGAATGGTCAAAAATTTACCTTTGTGTTATAGTATAACTATGAGGAGGTAATAGTATGTCAGATGCCACTTATGCTGATTTTACTGAGCAAGTTCTTTCTCTTTCTTATGAACAGACAATTGTTTTAATGGGCAAGATGCTAGAATCTCTGAAAACAAAACGAATTGCGGAAAACTATTCTGAAATGGAACATGATATTACTCAAAGTTCTATGAATGCCATGTGGGAGGAACTGAAGAATGATACATGGTGAAATATGGCTCATTGACTTCGGTGTTCCTGTTGGAAGTCTTCCTGCTAAAATTCGTCCTGCGGTTGTAATGCAAAATGATTTACTAGGAATAAAGAATTTAAATACAGTTTGTGTTATTCCTTTGACATCAAATTTAGTTTTATCTGAATATGAACCAAATGTTTTTTTTAAAAAAGAAGAAACCAATCTTTCAAAAGATTCTGTTGCAGTAATTCATCTTATTGGAGCTGTAAATAAATTTTCACTGCAAAGAAAAGTTTCAAAGTTGTCAGATGAAAACTATAAGAAACTTGTAGATTCAGTTGTGAAACTAATTTCAAACGACAAGACTCGCTAAGAATTATACGAAAGAAAAATGATTTAAAGACTGCCGGGAATTATACGAAAGAAAAAAAATGATTTAAAGATTCGCCGAGAATTTTTACGTAAGTAAAAATTCTCGTAAGAGTCAACATAATTTTGTAAAAAATTATGTTGACTCGCTTGCCCCAGGAAGACCTATGTCTTTGCGATAGTACATGCTTTGGAAGCGAATGCAAGACATTGCCTTGTATGCTTTGTCCCATGCTTCTTGGAAAGTAAGTGCACTTGCGCTACAAGCAAGAACACGACCACCGCTGGTAACTAATGTTGCAAGGTTTCCAGTAGGATGTGTTGCTCTGCGGTCAACAATTGCTCCTGCAACAAAAACTTTTGCTCCTGTTGCCTTAAGATCATCTTCACGAACTATGAGAGGATAGCCTTTTTTGTATTCACGGGGATACCCACCACTTACTGCTACAGGGGCAACTGCAAATGCATTCTTCCACTGTATGTTCATGTCTTTAAGTGTTCCATCGGTAATAGCGCGACAAACATCTGCAAAGTCAGAATCCATAAGCGGAAGTACAGCCTGTGTTTCGGGATCTCCTAAGCGAACATTGTATTCCAAACATTTAGGACCATCTTTGGTGAGCATAAGACCAAAGAAAATAAATCCGCGGTAATCGTATTTTTCTGCAATAAAGCCTTTGAGTGTTGGCTCTAAGATGTTTTTGGTAAACTGATCTTCAATGTCTTTAGTAAAATCTTCTACCGGACAAATAGCACCCATTCCACCAGTGTTAGGACCAGTTGCATGTTCACCTAAGCGTTTGTGATCTCGTGCACACTTAAAGGGAACAATACATGCTGTCTTTTCTTTGCCAGGTTCAACACTTACAGCTGCCAAAACAGAAACTTCAACTCCGCGTAAGTATTCTTCAATAACAACTTTCTTTCCTGCTTTTCCGACTCGTTCATTTTCCATAAGGTCAAGAATAGCTTCTTCTGCTTCTTCTTCTGTCTTCGCAACAACAACACCTTTGCCTGCAGCAAGACCGTCTGCTTTTATTACAATAGGTGCACCTTCTTTTTGAACATAATCAATAGCTTCGTAGGCATCGGTAAAGGTTTTGCTTTTTGCGCATGCAACGCCGTACTTTTTCATAAATTGTTTAGCAGTGTCTTTACTTGCTTCAAGTTGAGCACCTTCGCGTTTAGGACCAACTGTTGGAATTCCTGCTTGCCAAAAAGCATCTGCTAAACCTTCTGCCAAAGGATCTTCGGGTCCTATGACTGCAAGCTGGCAACCTTCGCGTTTTGCAATGTCTACCGCAGATTCTGAACCGGGTGCAATGTTAACGCATTTGTTTTCCAATGCAGTGCCACCGTTTCCGGGGATGCACACAACCTGTGAAACAGACTGACTCTGGGCCAGTTTCCATGCAATGGCATGCTCTCTGCCGCCGCTACCAATAACTACAACTTTCATGTTCTTAGTATAGCATAAAATGCCTGTGTCTGTGAATGTGTAGAGCAAAAAAAAACACACCTCAAAAGAGGTGTGCTGTGAGTCATTGCCGTGCTCTTTTTTAGAAGTCTAAAGCCAGCTTGTAACTTACATCCAAATACAGTGCGCGACGGGTAAAGGCGTCAAGTGATGTATTACCTACTTTATACTGAATTGGAGTGAAGTCAAATGAATAACGAGCGCCAATTACTAAGCGTCCAATGCCAATACGCTCTTCATAACCTGCACCAATTGTAAGACCCCATACGGTAAAGGGAGCGTTTGCAATATCGACTGTGCCCGTAATAGGATCAGAATTTGCGTTTAATTTCCATGTTGAAGTTAATTGTGTAAGGGGGAAAGATACATAGGGACCTACTAAAAAGTTCCATTTATTTACACGGAATGTAAGCAAAAGGGGAATGTCAAGAGACATGTAGTTAAATGAAAGTGTGGTTTCTGTGTTATTACCAGTGTAACCTGCGTTGTTAATGGCAAGGTTTACTTCTGGCTGAATTCCAAAGTTTCCGCCTAAAGAAAAGTTAAGTCCTGCACCAAATGCAAAGTCCCAGTTTTCGCCCCAAGTCTTTTGGTTTTTGTTCAACTCGTCATTTGCAAAAGATGTTCCAAAGAAACCGTTACCTGCTGCTCCGTGAAGAGACAGTACAGGTGCTGCACTTGCCAAAGTAATGCCTGCTGCTAAAACAGCAATAAGAGCCATTGTCTTTTTCATGGTCTGCTCCTTAGTATTGAATTGTACTGCAAGTATAGTGAATGACCGTCTTTTTTGCAAGTAATTGTATAAAGCCTGCTTTTTTTGTATTATGACCAGTATGAAAGAGATGGAACTTAAATATGGATGCAACCCAAACCAGAAACCGGCGCGGGTTTTTATGGAACAGGGAGAACTTCCTCTTACTGTTTTAAACGGAAAGCCTGGTTTTATTAATTTGCTTGATGCTCTTAACGGATGGCAGCTGGTAAAAGAACTTAAGGAAGCAACAGGTCTTCCTGCAGCAACCAGTTTTAAGCATGTTTCTCCGGCAGGTGCTGCTGTGGGTCGTCCCCTTTCAGACACACTCAAAAAAATTTATTACACTGATGATGTAGAACTGACACCGCTTGCAAATGCCTATGCTCGTGCTCGTGGTGCAGACCGTATGTCAAGTTTTGGTGACTTTATTGCATTAAGTGACACTTGCGACAAAGCAACTGCTTTACTTATTAAAAAAGAAGTAAGCGATGGCATTATTGCTCCTGCTTACGACAAAGATGCGCTTGAAATTTTAAGTGCAAAGAAAAAAGGTGGTTACTGTGTTTTGCAAATAGACCCAAACTATGTTCCTGCTGAACTTGAACGTAAACAAGTTTTTGGTGTTACTTTTGAACAGGGACACAACTTTGTTAAACTTAATGACGACTGTCTCAAAAACATGGTAACAAAAAATAAATCGCTTAGCCCAGAGCAGCGTGACAATTTGCTTATTTCGCTTATTATTCTTAAGTACACTCAGTCAAACAGTGTGTGCTATGTAAAAGACGGACAGGCTATTGGAATTGGTGCAGGACAGCAGAGTCGTATTCACTGTACTCGTCTTGCTGGCGACAAAGCAGATAAGTGGTGGTTGCGTCAAAGTCCTCAGGTTTTGAATCTTCAGTTTAAAGATGACATTAAACGCGCAGACCGTGACAATACCATCGATGTCTTTACCAGTGATGATTATGATGATGTTCTTGCTGAAGGCGAATGGCAAAAGTGGTTTAAGACAAAGCCCGCTCCCTTTACCCGCGAAGAACGCAAAGCATGGATTGCAAAAAATACCGATGTTGCTGTTGGAAGTGATGCTTTCTTCCCCTTTGGAGATAACATAGAAAGAGCTCATCGTTCTGGAGCAACAGTAATTGCTCAACCCGGTGGTTCAATCCGTGATGATAATGTAATTGAAACGTGCGATAAATACGGAATGGCAATGGCCTTTACGGGCATAAGACTCTTCCATCACTAAAAGAAACTAAAGAGCAATAAGCCAGCGCTTTGTGTGAAATATGTCCACAGTGAAGTGCACTTCACACTGCTGGCTTTTTTTATTTTTGTTCTGATTTTTTCTTAGCATTAAGACGCCACAAAATAATCATTGTGGTAAGTCCTACTGTAATCATTATAAAGCACAAAATCTGACCAGTGCTTATGTTTAAGAGCGAAGTGTTAGTGTATAAAATTTGACTTCCATTTGCACTAATGCGGTAACCTAAATCTGCATCGGGTTCACGGAAGTATTCAATTACAAAACGAACCAGTCCGTATCCTATGGTGTAGCAACAGGCTAAAAATCCGTCAAAGGGTTTGTGCTTACGCAAAAGCCACAAGACGCACCATAGTCCTACTCCTTCAAACAAGGCCTCGTATAACTGGCTGGGGTGTCGCGGAAGATTAACTAAACGCTGACCTTCTGCAAGTGTCATGCCACACTGCTGCATAAAAGTTTGTACCCAATCAAGACTTGCCGAAACGCTTTCGCCTGCTGCACGGGGAAAAATCATTCCCCAAGGCATTGTGGTAATGCGACCGTAGAGTTCACCATTCATAAAGTTACCAAAACGGCCAAAGGTGTATCCTAAGGGAATTGCAACAGCCATTGCATCGATCCAGCGTAAGGTATTGCGTTTGTGTGTCTTGCACCATAAAAGCATGCCAATAAGTCCGCCAATGAATCCGCCGTGATAGGACATTCCTGCAAAACCGGTAAACTGTTTTGTGTCTGGGTCAAAGGGCCAGAATATAAGCCAGGGTCTGTGCCAGTAGTCAACCGTTGTGTCGTAAACTAAGCAAGAAAAAATTCGTGCTCCTAAAACAAGACCAACAATTCCCCACCAAATAAAACTGAATATGTCATCTTCGCTTGCAATGTAGCCGTCTTCGTTAAGAGCTCCTTCTTTTAATTCTTTACGAAGAACAATGAATGCAGTTACAAAAGCAACTACATACATAAGGCCATACCATTTTAAAAGATTAAGAACAGGAACAGAAGGAAAGAGTTCTGGTCTAATCCAACTTACATTTGTTAAATCAATATATAAAAGAGAAGTCATAGATTCCTCACAGTTTGAATCCCTGTTTGGCAGCGTCAACTAACTTTTTCTTAAGTAAAAGATTTTCTGCGCGTAATGCATTTAGTTCGTACTGCTGTGTTTTGATTGTTTCTGCAAGATCACTTGTGGTAAGAGCTCCACTTCCAATTAAATCTTCGACATAAGACATGCGTGTATTAAAATCTTCGTGAGCTTCTTCCTGTGCCACTTCGTAAGAATTTTCGTTTGCTTCAAAAGCGTCATAGTTTTCGTCAAAAGAAAGCGTTTCTGACTGAAGAATTTTTTCTGCAATGCGGAATATGGCTTGACCTAACAAAGACTGCGGTTTGTAAATAACAATGGGTAAGCGAGATGAAAGCGATTTGTCTTGCAGACTGTCACGATACATAACACCTAGGTGTTCAAGATCAAGACCTAAATACTGCTGACAGGAATGACGAATTTTTTGTGCACGGTCTGCGTCTTTGGGATCATCCATCATGTTGAGGACAAGACGAGGACGGAACTGTGCCATGCGTCGTTTGAATGCCTGTGTGTTTTCTGGATCTACGCTTGCAAGTTGTTCGGTAAGTTTTGGAATGTAGAGTCGCTGTAGTGATGAAGAATCTTGCTTTAGTTTTTCAAGATAATCGTAGCCTGCTGTTCCGCGCTTAAAGGTATTGTACATCATGCGGAATACAACATTTTTCAAAAAGAGGTAACCGTTTAATGTTGCAGTGACAGTTGGAGCGGTAACAACAATGCCTTGGGGTGAAAGCAAGAACATATCAAGAATAGTAAGATGAGTTCCTGCTCCTAAATCAAGAATAAGATAGTCGGCATTAACTTTGTGAAAATGTTTTATAAGATCGTTTTTCTGTGCAGCTTTAATTGCAGTTAGCCCCGGAATTTCAGAGTCTCCTGCCATAAATGAAACATTTTCGTATTCGGTGGGAACAATAGACTGTTCGAAAGTAGTTTGACCTGTTAAGAAAGTACCTATACCTGTTTTAGGTGACTGTTGACCAATGACTAAATGTAAGTTTGAAGCACCTAAGTCTAAATCTGCGAGAACAACTTTTTTTCCGGCTTGTCCCAGAGCAATGGCAAGGTTTGCGCTCAAAAGACTTTTTCCGACACCACCCTTACCGCTGGCGATAGGAATTATCTGCATGTATTAAGTATAGCACAATCTTAGTTAATCGTGCAATGCCGCATACAACTGTCTTAGTTTCCACAGAAGATAACTTCTGGTTCAAGAGTAAAACCTGTTTTTTCGCCTACAACTTTTTGTACTTGTTCAATAAGCTGTCGAATGTCGCTGGCGCTTGCCTTTCCCTTGTTGATAATAAAGTTACCGTGCCAGGGTGCAATTTGTGCATCTCCTACCGAAAGACCTTTTAGTCCGCACTCATCAATGAGAGCACCACTTGGTTTTCCAAAGCTTCGATTGTTTTTAAAAACACTTCCTGCACTGGGGTAAGAAAAATGTCCTTTCTGTTCTCTGTCTGCAATGTAGCCTTTGCCTTCGTTGTTCAGCCTTTGAACTGCATCTAAGTTGGGAAGAGCAAGCTTTAGTTTTACTTGCACAATTATTTTTGTTCCCTCTACAAAAGGAGAATGTTTATATGCCCAATCTTTGCTGTCAAAGCTGTATTCTTTTAGCGTGTAGTTATCTTTTGCATCAAGGTAACTTACGCTTTCAATTATGTCACTTATGCTTTTTTCGTAACAGCGAGCGTTCATAAAACAAGCTCCGCCAATGCTTCCGGGTAAACCTGCAAATTTTTGCATTCCCGCAATGCCTTTTTGTGCACAAAGACTTACAATGTCATCGGTTTTGGCACCAGAGCCTGCACTTACCACAGTATAGGAATTGTCTTTTGTGCTTATGGAAATATCGCAGAGTCTTTTTGTCGAAAGAACTGCTTGTGAAAAACCGCTGTCACTTACAATAAGATTACTTCCTCCGCCTAAAATAAAAGGACAAAAGCCTTCTTGACTGAATGTTTTAAGCGCAAAAGCTGCCGATTCAACATCTTGAGGTTCTACAAAAACTGCTGCATTGCCGCCAACATGCATAGTGGTAAGGGGTGCAAGCGGATGGTCAAAGTAAAGACTTCCTTTAAAAAAGGGCGAGTTCTTGATAGTTTCGGCTGTTTTTCGTATACTAGAGGTCATTGCAAGTTCTATTATAGAACAAATAGCAATAAAATGCGAGTGCAGGACAATTAAAATGGCATTACGACTATACAATACCATGGGACGCACCATGCAGGAATTTGTTCCCATTACTCCCGGCTATGTGGGATTCTACGGCTGCGGTCCTACCGTTTACAATTATGCTCATATAGGTAATTTGCGAGCGTATGTTTTTTTGGATACACTAGACCGAACTCTTACTTTTTTGGGATACGACAAAAAGCATGTTATGAACATAACTGACATTGGTCACCTTACGGGAGATGCCGATGACGGTGATGATAAAATGCTTAAAACGGCGCAAGAAAGACATCAGTCTGTTTTGGAAGTAGCACAGTTTTATACTGACGCTTTTTTTGCTGATATGGATGCGCTCAATATAATTCGTCCAGATGTGGTTTGTAAGGCAACCGATCATGTTCAAGACATGATAGAACTTATTAAACGCATTGAAGCTAACGGTCATACCTATATGGCTGGTGGTAACTTGTATTACGATGTTACTACTTACGAACATTATGGCGATTTGGCTCAGCTTAATCTTGATGAACTAAAGGCGGGAGCAGGAAAGAGAGAAGTCGTTGTTGTTGATGAAAATAAACGCAATCCCCACGACTTTGTTTTGTGGTTTACGAAGAGTAAGTTCGAAAACCAAGCATTGACTTGGGATTCACCCTGGGGAAGAGGTTATCCTGGTTGGCACATAGAGTGTTCTGCAATGAGTATGAAGTATTTGGGCGAACACTTTGATATTCATACAGGCGGAATTGACCATGTGCCTATTCACCACACTAATGAAATTGCCCAAAGTGAAGGTGCTACTGGCAAAAAATGGGTTAACTACTGGCTTCATAATGAGTTCCTTATTCTTGAAGGCGGAAAAATGAGTAAGTCTACAGGACACTTTATTACCCTGCAGACAGACCTTCCTCCAGAAAAAGGTTTTTCTTTAAAGAGCAAAGGCTTTGAACCCTTAGACTATCGCTTTTTCTTACTGAATGGACATTACCGCAAACAGTTAGTCTTTTCGCTTGATGCTCTTGAAGGCGCAAAAAGTGGCCGTGCTGCCTTAATTCAAAAAATTGTAAAACTTGCGCAAAAAGGTGGTCTTTCACTTTCGGCAGGAAAAACATACGCAAAAGGCGAAGCAGATAATCGTTCTGCTTTAAGCGACTCTGCAAATAAGTACCTCGATGCCTTTAAAGCTGCTTTGGAAAACGACCTTATGACTCCGGTTGCTTTAAGCACTATTTCTAAAGTAATTAAAGACGCATCCCTTGACCCCAAAGAAGCGCTTGATCTTATAGACCGCATGGACAGTGTTATAGGTTTGCGTCTTTTGGAAAGTGCACAAAAAGTTCAGCAGCAAATGGTAGCAGAAGCAGCTAAAGAAGCTAAAGCCAATGATCATTCTGATGACCCGGAAGCAGCAGAAATTGATGCTTTGGTAAAAGAGCGCACTGAAGCCAAAAAAGCAAAAGATTTTGCCCGTGCAGATGCAATTCGTGATCAACTTACACAGAGGGGCATAACCATAATCGACACACCAAGTGGACCAACATGGAAACGGGTGTAAAACAGAGCGAAAGCTTGTAACTTATAGGGGATAACCGTGTTAGATAATAGAGAAGGTTCTGCAGAGATACATTGCGATAATCCGCAGGACTTTAGGACAGTATATAACGCCACGTATGAGCTGCTTTTTAAGGTTGCTTACAGAGTTGTAAACGACGAAGAAGCAGCCGAAGATTTAGTGCACGATTCACTCATTAAAGCGAATGAAAAGGCACTTGTTTTTCCTTCAATCGATGATGTTAAATACTGGCTTATTCGCGTAGTAAAAAATGCATCCCTTAACTATGCCAAGCGTAAGTTGCGTGAGGCAAAGGCTTATCACAAGGCCTTGTACGAGGGCAGACAGCACATGGACAGTGGCGAAACAGACCTCTTGAAGGATGAAGCCATAGAAAAAGCCCGTGAAGCACTGGATCAGCTGCCCGCAAAACTAAAGGAAGTACTGGTATTGCGCGAGTATGGTGAAATGAATTACCGCGAAATCGGTAAAGTGCTCGGCATAACGGAAGGAAATGTAAAAGTCCGTGTATTCCGTGCAAGGGAACAGTTATCTAAACTGATAGGAGAAGAAGATGTCTACCTGCCCTGAAAAAGATATTCACTCACTCTATCTCGATGGCGAACTTCCTTCTGCTTACATTGCAGAATACGAAGCACACATTGCATCTTGCCCTAACTGCAAGGCTCAGCTTGACCGTCTAAAGGGTTTGCACACTCTTTTTGCAAAAGACGCACAGGCACATACGCCCAGTCAGGCTCAGATAGATGCGAGTTTTGAACGCTTACAGACAAAACTTTCATATAGTAAGACACTTTCTCTTTCTAAAAAATCTTCATTCTCAGATAATGTGGTTAAACTGCGCAATTCTTCACGCTTTACGGGTGCTCTTGCAGGTGCCGCCGCTGCAGCCGCAGTTATGTTGATTTTCCCTGTTCGTTCTGCAAAACAGCAGCCGGTTCAAACAACTCATTTTGCACCTGTTGCCCGCACTCAGATTCAGTCTCCCGCAGAACTTACAACCAGTATGTCTCCGCTTTTAACCAGCGACACTACTGTTGCAACTCCTGTAAACGCAAGTGATATTCCTGCTGCAAACTTGGGCAATACACAAATTATTTTTGTTGACCAAACAGAGGGTTTGGGAAGTACACAAGCAGTGCGCGAATCGCTTGCAAGTTACGATGTTTTTGCCCCAGTAGTGACGGTTGAACAGCCTCAAGTACAGGAAACTATTTCGGGCTTTACCTTTACAGTTACTGTTCCCCTTGGTAACATTGTGGTAAAGATGGGCAGTGAAAATTGAATCCGTTTCGTTTTTATAAAGAGATTTTCAGACGATTTGCATGGGTCAGATTTTTGACATTTGCGGGCATTATTGCGCTAGGATTTTTAGTTATTATTCTTGCCAATATGTCTGTCAACAAAAAACCAGTTATAGATTTAGTTAATCCTTCTGTTGGTTCTCCAGGAGATGTCATGCTCATTACTGGAGAAAACTTTGGCTCTTCGAGAAATTCTTCTTACGTAGAAATTGCTGGATCTCGTCTTACTTCTTCCGGATATCTTGATTGGAGCGACACAGAAATAAAAGTTTTGCTTCCTGCAAATGTGCAAGACGGTCTTGTTATTGTTGGAACTTCTGCGGGGCGTTCTAAACCTGGCTTTTTTGCAAATGCATCTGGTATTCCCATTGCTTCTCATACCAGTCCAAGAACTACACTGCCTTCTTTGCGTTCCATTACACCTCAGCGTGCAAGCATAGGACAAACTATTACCATAACAGGCAGCAACTTTGGTGAATCTCGGGGTAACTCGCAGGTTTTGTTTACCGCAAGCCGTGAAGAAGATGCAACGAATTCTGAAGCACAGTATATTCCTGCAAGCACTTATGACTTCGACTACGAATCGTGGACAGACACAGAAATAAGAGTTCATGTTCCCGACGGAGCAATGACTGGGTCTGTTTATGTTCAGACAGAAAAGGGTATAAGCCAAACACAAAAACTTACGGTTGAAACAAATGCAGGACAAAAAGGTCTTACTGGAAAACGCACCTATGTTCTTCAAGTAGATGCAGAAATTTCAAATGCCGTTTCTGCTCAGGGTTCAACAATAACACTGTATGTTCCACGACCGCCACTTTCTGCATCTCAGCCTTCGGTAGAAATGACAGACTGTACACCAGAAGCACTTATTTCAGATGATCCCTTTAACATTATTCAGAAAAAAGCACTGCCTAATTCAATAACTGCAAAACAACGCTTCACTCATACCTTTGTTGTTACCACTTACACTGTTACTAACAACATTAAACGAGATGCCATACCCGCACGCTTTTCTGATACAACTCGACTCTTGTTCCAAAAGTATACAGCTGCCGATGCCTTAGTACCTGCAAACGATCCTCGCATAACTGAACTACTAAAAAAAATTGTAGGTGAAGAAACTTCTCGTTACCGCAGAGCTGTTAGCATTTACAACTACATGCTTTCTCATTACCGTATTCAAGAAGAACTTCGTGTTGGCAATGTGTCTCCTCTTGATATGCTTGAAACATACCGAGGTGACGCTTACGACTTTGCAATTGTCTTTACTGCCTTGTGCCGCGCTGCCGGAGTTCCAACAGTTCCGATTGGTGGTATTCTTATTGAAAGTGATTCAACCTGTCGACCTCACTGGTGGGCAGAATTGTACTTTGAAGGATATGGTTGGTTCCCTGCAGATGTTGCTATTGGAGCAGGCTTACAGTATAAACCCTTTGCACAAGTAGATAGTGTTCCCGCATACTATTGGGGTAACTTAGACAGTCAGCATGTTGCATTCAGTAGAGGATGGACACAAATACGCACTTCCGAACCAAACGGAAAAACAGTCTATCGTCCGCGAACCTATGCCTTACAGTCAATTTGGGAAGAAGCAAGCAGTGGAACAGCAAGTTATAGTTCACTGTGGACTAATCCTATTGTTAAAGGAATTTACTAATCGTTTTTTGGAGGAATATATGATTACAAAAGTATTGAGTGTCGGAGGTTCCATTATTGCTCCGTCAGAACCAGATGTAAAATTTCTTGCTGAATTTTCAAATATGATTTGTCTGTGGCTTGAAAAAAATCCTGACGCACGACTTATTCTTGTTGCCGGTGGTGGAGCTCCAGCTCGTGTGTATCAGAATGCATATCGTTCTGTTGCAGAAACTTTTACCGATGCGCAAAAAAAAGCATGTGCTTTCCCAGATGAAAGTGCAAAAGATTATGCCTGTGACTGGATAGGTATTACCGCAACACGACTTAATGCTCAGATTTTAAAAACAGTTTTTGGTCCTTTGTGTAAACAAGATGTTGTTATTGATCCCACTTCAGTAAGTGATTTTACTGGTCGCATTCTTGTTGCAGCAGGATGGAAACCTGGTTTTTCTACAGACAACGATGCAGTGCTTTTAGCTGAACGCTTTGAAGCAGACACTGTTGTAAATCTTTCAAACATTGAAAAAGTTTACACAGACGATCCTCGTAAAAATCCTGATGCCAAACCCATAGACACTATTAGCTGGGCAGACTTCCGCAAAATGGTAGGCGATGAATGGGTTCCCGGAAAGAACTGTCCTTTCGATCCTATTGCAAGTAAAAAAGCTTCTGAATTAGGATTAACCGTTATTTGTGCCGCTGGTAAAAACATTGAAAACATTCGTGCAATTCTTGACGGTTCAAACTACATAGGTTCAACAATAAAATAATGCGTAAATTACTTTGTGTCTTTAGTGCATTTTTGCTTTCACTTCTTTTTGCAGGATGTCTTAGCTTTGGACTTCGCACCAAACCAGTGTCTCGTTCGTTGACGGCACAAGCGGTAAAAAATGCGTCACAACTGCATGCTTTTTTTATGGCAAATAATCCTGAAGCAAACAGTGAACAAGTTATGCGTCTTGCTCGCTACTATGTAAGTGAAGCTAAAGATGAAGGCATAAATAGCGATTGTGCTTTTGTTCAGATGTGTCTTGAAACAGGCTTTTTGCGTTTTGGCGGATTAGTTACTCCAGACATGCACAATTACTGCGGTTTGGGTTCAATAGATGCAGATCATCCTGGAGAACGTTTTGCCACAGAACAGTTAGGAGTTCGCGCACACATTCAACATTTGCACGCTTACGCAACCACAGCAGATAAAGTGCTTGTACATGAACTTATTGATAATCGCTACAAGTGGGTTAATCCGCGGGGAAAAGCACCAACTGTTTTTGAACTGGCAGGAACATGGGCAAGTGACAGACAGTACGGAGTTAAACTTGATGCACTTCTGTCACGCCTTGAATTGTTTTAATTCTTTTTAACGACTGTTGTGGCTTTTGAGTGTTTCCATAAGCCATTTTCCTGTGGGAGTGTAATCGTCCTCGACAAATCCGTAGTTCTTATGAACATCGTGTTTAATGATTGAACATGCCTCGGGAACTTTAGCTAATGCCCACAAGCAGTAAGAAATGTTTTCTTCTTCAAGTAGACTAATCCATTCGTCTGCACTTTCTATATCACGGGGAAGTCCACCGCTTGAAGCAGTAATGCTGTATTCAGTTACAAAAATGGGAAGACCTGCTTGACTTACTTTTTTTGTCATTTCGCGGAATTCTTCTTTGTGACTTGCTGAATAAAAGTGCAGGGTGTACAGAATGTTTTCAAAATCAAGTTGATCTTCTGCAACGCTTTCCAAATCTTTTGACCAGTCAGGGTTTCCTACAATGATAACAGAGTCTGGATCGTTTTTGCGGATAATGGGAATAATTTGTTCGGCATAACTTTTAACTGCTGGCCATTCAACACCGTTGGGTTCATTACAAATTTCATAAAGAACATTGTTGTAGGAACAGAATTTTTTAGACATTTCATCAAAGAAAATTTTTGATTCTTCAATGAATATGTTAGGATCTCCGTCTCCTAAAATGTGCCAGTCAATGATTGCATACATGTCGTTTTTCTTTGCGTTTTCTACAGCATCGAAAATATCTTTTTTGTGGCGCTCTTTGTCTCCTTTAGTACAGTAACCGGTAATGCCAACTCCAGAAGTGTACATGGCAAGTCGAATAACGTTCATGCCGTCATCGCGAGACATTTCTTTAAACAGTTGTTCATTTAAAAGCGGTTCGCTAATAAGAATGCTCTGAGTACTTATGCCACG
>ODAI012501320.1_pt1 | contig 16407 bp, 11 predicted proteins | sample 1539321 | NCBI WGS metagenome assembly ODAI01 (sample SAMN02144231, study PRJEB22623) | gut metagenome | biome: sheep rumen | host: Ovis aries | place: New Zealand | reverse complement strand
GAGCCTGTGCAGAATGGCGTAGAAGCGTTGTATAACGACAGGCTCTACACCGTATTCTCCAATGGCGGAACGAAAAACTCGGTTACCGGCTATCAGGAAGTGGAGAACCCGGTTGTCGCCATTATGGGCGTTGACGGAGAAGTCCGTTTCGAAAGTCTTTTCTTCAAAAAGGTCGCCGTCAATCAGGGCTATACCGTATTGAATGCATTGTTATACATGGGAGAAGATGCAAGCGAGGATTTCTCTATGCAGCTCGACGACCTGCATTTGAACAACGAGTTTTATGTAATTAATCAATAAATTAAAAATCAGAGCATTATGGCTATTCAGCAAAGAACCGGCGATGCCAAGGTAAAAGGTGTGGCAGATGTTGTTTTCCTGTTTGACTGCACGGGGTCTATGGCTCCCTACATTGAGAATGTCAAAGATAATGTTGCGTCCCTTATCAAGGGCTTCAACGGTACCCCCAACGTAAAACTTGACTGGCGTGTCCGTGCGATGGGATACAAGGATTTCTTTGTGGATAAGGATTGCCTTATCAACAGTTTTGATTTCACCGATAACGCCGAAGCCTTCGCGAACGACCAGCTTGCCCGTTTGGATGCAGACGGCGGCGGGGATGAGAAAGAATCCGCACTCGATGCTATCTGGTACGCCCTCAAGAAGAGTGACTGGCGCCCCCGTTGCACCAAGGTCATCGTAGTATTTACCGATGCCGGTACAAAAGGCGTACACAGCAAGACAATGGATGAACTGGGAGTGGTTGATGAGGTGTCTTATCTCCAGCAAGAGCTCATGAAGAACAAGATTCAGCTCTTCATGTACTGCAAGACTGACCCGATATACGAAGAGCTGCATCAGACCGAACGTGCCCATATCTATCAGTACGACAGGCCCGGTGAAGAGCTCCTCACCTCGGACTTCGGAGAGCTTCTTGAAGTTATCGGCAAGACCGTGTCTGCCTCCATCATAACTGACAACAAAACGCTTTAATATGATTAACGTAGGCGATACAATTCGTGGCTATGAGGTTCTGGATCTGATCAATCCGGGCGGATTCTGCAATGCCTACAAGGTATCCAAGGGCGGAAAGTCTTTCTTTCTGAAGGAATATACCGATCCCACTGAATTGTCCAAAGATTTTAAGGATTTCATCGAGAATCAGAAAGTGATTCTCGGGAAACTAAAATCCCTCGGGGATTCGACGGAGAACATTGTGGAGCACTTTGTGGAAGACGGCCATTACTATCAGGTCAAGGAACTCCTGAGCGGCTGTAATATGGATGAATGGATGGAAGAGAACACGGATATTGCAGATCGTTTCGAGGCCGCCATTCAACTGACCAAGATTATTCAGCTCATCCATAATGCAGGGATCGTGCATCAGGATCTGAAACCCGGGCAGGTCATGGTCGTTTCCCAGTCTCCGTTAAAATTGGTTCTAACTGATTTCGACTGGTCTGTACCCAAAGGTAAGCTCGTGCGAAAGGTAGGGACACCTTGGTATGGCTACATCGATGACAAGCCCTCAGAGCAATCCGACATCTTCACTTTAGGCATCATCCTGTGTGCTCTCCTCACCGGCGCGACGCCCTATCAAACCAAGCATGATAACTTGTTCGAGCCTGAGCTCTGGCCCAGGTGGGTCAGCGGACGCAGCTATGATGAGCCCATCGCCCTGAACCCGGATGACATCACAAAGAAACTGAACCATGTCATCGTTTCCTGCCTTTCCCCGAATCCATCAGACCGTCCATCACTGGATGATATCCTGTCGGTGTTGGAAAACCCGAAAGACAGTAAACGGATGGTCGCCCTGGTCAACGGCAGCAAGAAACTTATCATTCCCGCCGGAGCGACTGCTGACAGGAAAGACTTCAAGCTCTGCTTCCCGGAGGTTACTGACCGCGATGGAAATCCTGTCCATATGTACGTCAGCCACGAGATGACAGCATTGAAAGTGGCGCGTGACGGGGACGAACTGTCCATCTGTTCTCCCGACAAACTCTCCAACAAGTTCTTGCTGAACGGAAAAGAGCTGACGGAAACGCCGGTTAGAATCAGTGATGGTGACACGCTGGAGCTGTTCAGCACCAAGCGAGGAGAAACCGTAGCCACATTCTCAGTAACAGTAAAGTAAGTATGACGGATTCAACGATTAAGTCCATCGGACTATTCATAGACGGCAATTATTTCAGGCTGATAGATATGGGCCTCAAAGCGGAAGGGCGTAGGGTTAACGTGAAGGGCCTCATCAAGTTTATTCAGAAAAGCATTGCCGAGAAGTATGGCCTGGAATCCAGCTCTTGCATCGTCACGGAAACGCATTTCTTCCGTGGCCGCTACAAAGCGTATGATGCCAAAAAGCTCAACCTCCTACTTGAGGACCGGAAGTTTGAGGACCGGCTGATAGAAAACGATGTCGTACTCCATTACAAACACGTATACAACCTGCCGGACGGCACGCCTCACGAGAAGGGTATCGATGTCTGGTTCGCTCTGGAGACATATGAGATGGCCATGTACCGCGATTTCGATTTCGTGGTTATGATCACCGGAGACGCTGACTATGAGATGCTCGCCCGGAAACTCAAATCCTTGAAGATCCCTGCCGTCCTCCTCTCTTGGCATTACGATGACCAGGACTCAACGGCCAGGGCCCTGAAAGAAGAAATCTCCTTCCAGATGAATATCAACTCACTGCTTCAGGCCGATCCTTCTTTGAAGAACCAAATCACGGAATCCGCCAGCTTATAGAATCATGACCGACCAGGAAATCATACAAGGGCTTATCAGCCGCGACCCAAAGATTACTCGGCAAATCTTTTACCAGGATTGCCGTCCACTGTTCTATAGCCTCATTGGGAAAGTCTTTTCCACCCATGTAGATTATGACGAATTGATTAATGAACTATATCTACATTTGGTGGACAAGGATGCCGCGCGGTTGAAAACTTTTCAAGGGAACAGTTCTTTCTATGTCTGGCTAAAGAAAGTTGCACATAATTTCTTTCTGGACCTGAAAACGCATCATCGGGTGATAGAAAACGAGTCTTCAGAACGTCTTTATGAAAAAAAGGATGAGCTGACAGACTTTACCGAACAGGAGTATCAGATGGATGTAGCAACACTATTGGATCAACTTGAGAATGTGCGCTATCGCATGGTGCTGCAGAAGCTCGTCATAGAGGGATTGGATTATGATGAATTGTCTAAAATCACTGGGCTGAAGAAATCCAATCTGTACAATATCCGGAAACGCGCGATGGCTCAACTGGAACGGATTGCACGTCTTGCAACGACAACGGATGGAGCCCTCTGCGCAATTATGTGCGAAGAATATATCCTGCATGTATTTGGGGTTCACAAGACACTGGAAGAGCTGCGCATCCTCGCATCCGCCAAGAATTGGCTCAAGGAGGATGGCGTCGAGATGCTCGACCTTGGAGCGATTCCCGAGTACTATGGCCTCACTGTCAATAAGATTGCACCTGCGAGCATCAAAAGCATCATGGAGGCCATTGAACAGGGACACCAGGTTATTGTCGCCGTGGACGGAGGGGAGCTGGTCGGAAATCCAGCCGAAGAAATAGCAGAGGATGTACTTGCAGGCGGCGTAGCTGATCACTGTGTTGTTGTCCTTTCCGTTGATACAGATGATAACACCGTCGCGATATATGACCCCGCAATCGGAGTCATTCCGCTGAGAGTTTCTCTAGGCGTCTTTATGGATGCCTGGGAGGATTCGAACAAGTATATGGTAACAATCAAGCGCAAAGATATGGAACAGAAAACCTACACACCCCATCCGGTAGACCTTGGGGACATCGAACTTACACCCCAGCTCGAGCAGCTTCGCGAGGCCATCGCAGAGAATGCCCATGAGGTGTGGGCAGCCGGCCGCATCAAGGAAGGCTGGACCTATGGTCCGGAGCGTGACGATAAGCTGAAAAAGCATCCCGACCTTATCCCATATTCCGAACTCCCTGACGGCGAGAAACAGTATGATCGGGAGACTGCGATGAACACTATAAAGTTGGTGATTAAACTGGGGTATGATTTGGTGAAGAGATAAGAGTTCCCTCCTTTTTTAGGGAGTAAGTGGCTTCCATTCTTGATTTAACTCAATCCACAGTTTTTCATCGTGAAGATGCGGTATTGTAGACCATACGCGGTAAAAGCGGATTATTCACGATAAGTGGTAATTAGTGATAAGTATAGATTCCCCCCTCGCTTTATAGCGAACCGAATTCCATTTTTATGCGGGTATTTATTAGTTACGGCCATGATAAGCACGTTGCTTTTGCTAGGCAACTTGCAAAAGCATTTCAGGAATTATCCTATGAAGTGTGGTTTGATGAGGAGCGCTTAAAAAGCGGTGTTCTTTGGGAATCATATATTGAAGAAGGTTTAAAATGGGCAGTGGCGGATGAAAGGGGGAAAATGATTCTGATAATGACACCTCATTCGGTGAGACGCCCAGAGGGGTTTTGCTTGAACGAGTTGGCTTATGCTCTTGATTTGCATCTGCCTGTTCTTCCCATTATGCTTGTATGGACAACGCCTCCGTTATCGATTTATCGTTACCAGTGGTTAGATTTAACTCATCGCGATGGTGACGTCTCATTTAGAGAAGACTTTAAGAAGATTTTGGCGGCTATTGAGGAAGATAAGCAATTAATTACAGACACCAATTTGCGATTAGAGAGGTTACTGAACCCGCTTGACTATTCCAATGATTTAGTGTTGTATCAACCATCATTTGTAGGTAGAGAATGGCTGTTCAAAGACCTTGATAACTGGCTCAAAGACACGTCTGCCAGTCGAGTCTTCTTTATCACAGGAGCGCCAGGAATTGGAAAAACCGCGATAATGGTAAAAATGCTTCAAAGATATGACGCAATCATTGCATTTCATTTGTTCCGGCGCGGTCATAGTGAAAAGACATCTATTCGTCGTGTTCTATGTAGTATCGCATTTCAACTATCAAAGCAGTTACCCGATTATAAAGAACAACTTCAGAGAATTGATATTTCTAACGAGCTAAACAGGTGTAATGATCAGGCATTATTGGATGTTTTAATTATTGGTCCATTACATCGTTGCGAAGTGCGAGATACTCCTAACCTTATTTTGTTTGATGCATTAGATGAGTCCGGAGATATAGTCTCTGCTCCGTTCGCCCGCTTTGTCGCAACAATGGTTCGCGAACTGCCTTCGTGGGTTAGGTTGGTAATAACCAGCCGCCCGATAGAGACTGTTCTGTTACCGCTCAAGCAATTCTCTCCAAGAGTAATTATGGCGAATTCAAATGAGAATCTTGCCGACATTGAAAAATTTGTAGAATCAAGATTTACAGAAACATCAGGAGAAATCTTATCGGTTTGCAATGAAATAGTAAAACGATCTGCTGGTATTTTTCTATATGCAAAGTATGTTTTAGATGAATGGACACCTCGTTCTTTAAATGCACTTCATCCCGAGTTGTTACCAGATGGGATAACAGCTATTTATTATGATTTCTTTAGCGAAAGGTATCAGAATATTCACGAATATCGAGCTACTGTTCGTCCCGTTTTAGAGTTACTTTGTGCGCAAGTAGAACCTCTTACATTACGACAAATTGGTGATTGTCTTGGAGGTGATGATGAGCGCATTGAGGACTTTTTAGCGACATGTAGTTCTTTCTTTATGGTAGATTCTCATGGAAAGGTTCGGCCATTTCATACATCTATTCTTGATTGGTTGACTAGTAAAGAGAGTGCAGGAAGATATTTTGTCAATTCTCAACATGGGACAAGCGTTCTGGCAACGTGGTTATATGAATTATTTGAAAAATCCGGATGGGAATTCTTCCGCGAAGATGAGCAAAGTGAAATGCTCTACACATGGTTTCCAGTGATACTTGAACAAACAGATGCTGTTGAAATGAACCCGACCTCCGTGTTGACGGCTTATTTGCTTCAGATAAAAAATAGAAGTATACTCAAAGATCTAGTTGCTGATAGAAAGCGTTTTCATTTCATCAAAAGTGTGTTATCTTACGTATTTAAGCATACTGATTCTTCAGAATACATTCTTGAAGATAGTTATTCCTATGTCAAAACTCATATCTTGGAAAACACAGATAATGTAATTGATATAAATGAGTCAACGGAAGAAAGAAAAAATAGACTATTGAGAAGACTAGAATCGCATTATACGGGAATTAAATATCTGTATAATACAACCTGTAAACGAGATTTCTTAATCCCTACCAAAAAGGAACGAGATTATCTATTTTTTATAGACGTTCAATTACCATTGTTTTATGTGCAATCTTCATTTGATGCAGAATATACGTTTGGCGCGATGGCCTATGGACTCCTTTCTGCATTTGAGGATGGCAGGATTAGTGCGATGCATGGCATCTTGTCAGAAATATATGAGCTCGCTACAGGTTCATTCTCTGACAATGATGCAATAGCTGAAAAGCAGCTTGAACACGTCGCACAAATCATGCGTGATGAAGGCTGGGACGATGGAATGTGGGCAAATAGAGTTCAAAACTGCGCGAAGAGTATTAGAATGAAGAATTCCAAAGGTAGTCAATATCCTTAATAATGACCATTACCAATCCCATCGTCTTCACTGCTCTTCCTCATGAAGATGCCGTTCTGAGAGCAATCTTCTCGCAGATTACTGCAGAGATACGCAAGAAAGGGCTGGTCTTGAACGAGGAAGATGGTTCATTCTATTGTTCAAAGAGATTCAGCTGGAAGTCAACTGTCAAGGAGTTTTTCGACGCATATCACAACATATGCGAAAGGAAACAGGTTCACCCCATTTACCAGGAGAGCAAGCTGACGACAGCGCTCAAAGTCCCGTATGCCGACATTGAAACCGTCAATCTTTTTCATGGTGGCGCTTTCAAACGCTTGATGCAGTTTAAGGAGCAGCGTGTTCCCCCATTCAGCAAACTTCCCAACAATCCAACAACAAGTGACCTTGTCAGCATCAGAAAACTGTATGCCAGCGACAAGGACATCTGTCAGTTTATTTATCTGGTTTTAGTCATTGATGAGGAGCTGCGGGAATACGTCTCACAACTTGACCAGCTGGCAGCCGCGTACATGCTCCGGATTTCGGCATACTCCATGGCCATCCGCGGGAGCGAGAAAGAGTCAAAGATCAAGCAGAAGTATGATGACTCCAAGCAAACCATTGAAAGAATACTTGCGCCTTACATCAGTAAGCTCAAACGGATAGGCGCAATCCCGTCATCATGGCAGTATTCATTTAAATCATTACCTCTTATTGAAGAGTACAAGGGGCATCTGATTGTTTTTGCTAGAGTCCCAGATCTATTATGCTATTGGGAGAATGATATATTACCTCTAGCATCGGTGCGAGAGTCTGATGCGAAAAAAAAGGAAAAAGAACGAGAGAAAGCCGAAAAGAAAGCCGCTAAGCGCCGAAAGCGAGAAGACCGAGAACGACGGAAAAAGGCTCGTGAAGTAAGGCGTCTTTCTCCAGAATTCGGATTATCAAAGCCTTCACTCTGGTACCGTTATGATAGATGGGTAACGGACATTGGGAATAACCTCGCGTATCGCATACATGATATTACCGACTGGTTGATGCATGCCGCAATATGGATCACAATTATTTGGGCTGTAATTGTTGTAATTGTTACTTTGATTAGTGAAGGATTATTCGTTACAATTATTGTAGTCGTAATTGGTGCAGCACTAATTGGCCTCCTTGAAGGGATTGCAGGAATTCTTGTCCTATTAGTTAAGTACTTGAGTTATGTCCCATTATATGCAGTGCGTTTCATTTTCTACCGCGGGTGGACTCTGCTTCTAACGTTATTGGCTGGATGCGGGTATATCACATACTGGGTTCTTAAAGCCAAATTACTCATTTAACAAATTATTGACGATTAACACAAAACATAAAGATTATGGCTATTCAACAAAGAACAGGAGATGCAAAGGTCAAGGGCGTTGCGGATATCGTCTTTGTCTTTGATTGTACAGGCTCTATGAAGCCCTACATTGAGAACGTGAAAGAGAATGTCACCGCTCTCGTCCGTGGCTTCAATTCTGAGCCCAATGTCAAGCTGGACTGGAGGGTGCGTGCTATTGGTTATCGGGACTTTTACTGCCACCCTGAAGAGTGCCTGTTTGATAACAACGATTTCACGAACGACATTGAAGAGTTTGCAAACGTTCAGTTGTCGAAGATGGTAATCGGTAGCGGTGGTGATTTCACGGAATCAACTATAGATGCCATCTGGTACGCCGTGAAGAAAAGTGACTGGCGCACGCGCTGCACAAAGGTCATCGTGGTGTTTACGGACGATCGTCCCAAGAAACTTCATCCCAGGACTATGGATGAACTGGGAGTTGTGGAGGATATCGAGTACTTGCAGCAAGAGCTGATGAAGGAAAAGATTCAACTCTTCATGTACTGCCAGACGGATCCGGTATATGAGCAACTTCACATGACCGAACGGGCACATGTGTACCAGTATGACGAGCCCGGCGAACAACTTCTTAATTCCGATTTCGGTGAGCTGTTAGAGGTAATTGGCAAGACGGTTTCCGCTTCGATAATCACTGATAACAAAACTCTTTAACATAATCTCATTATTGACAACTCTTCTCGTAGGTGTATGCCGAGGAAATGACATCAGAGTATATTTAAACACATGATATTATGGGCGAACATAGCGTGGATTTAAAGAACGAGTTCTACTGTTTTATCAGTTACAAACACAGAAAGGATGGTAGATTCGAGCAAGATCAATCCTGGGCCGAGAAATTAGAGGGTTCTTTCCATAGAACACAGATTAAGGTGCCTCCTGTCGCAGAGAGGGCTATTATTCCTGGTTCTTCAGATGATTCTAATGATTATATCGGGAAAATCTACCGTGATTTCACAAATCTGAGTGGAGGCTATTACAAGGAAGAAATCCAGAGCGGATTGAGATGTTCCAGGAAACTAGTTTCTATCGTTTCTGATGAAATGCTTGACGACCAGAACAAGATGGTCCAGGAAGCAGAAGACGAAAATAATGATATCTACAACGCAGCCTGGTGCTATCGAGAAATACGTGATTTTCTTTCTTTCCCCAATCACACTTTGGATGATGTCATTTTGGTTTATATCGGAGGCAAAACCAAATTCTCACTAGATTTAGTACCAGCGCCACTTCTTGATCACAATACGATATCCGGACTAAAGCCGGTTTTTAAGGATTCTGTCAGGAATAAGAAATTCCTTGACATGACTGCCGATGAACAACAAAAATTCCTTCAGCGGTATTGGAACGATAGAAATGCTATTTTCGTTTTCCAAGAAGGAGATAAAGTGGGCTTGGCAGATTTGGTCGCGGCTAAAGTCGCCTGTAACATTTTCGGACTTGAAGGAGAAGGTGCACAAGCTTTTATCAGTTATAGAAAGCAACAGTTGGAAAAAGAAGAAGCCGAGAAAGAAGCACAAAAGGCAAGGGAACAGGAACTTCGTGCAAAAGTTGAAACCGAAAAAGAAAAACGAAAAAGAGTCTTTTGGACTACACTGGTACTTGCACTATTAGCATTATCTTTTGTCGGTTTCCTGCTTGTTCTAAACGGAAGACGTCGCAAGGAAGAGCAGGCTATGAGGTTTATGGATAGAGCGCAGACAATGATTCAAAAAGGAGATCGCCAAAAGGCAATGATACTCGCCCGTGCCGCCTTCGATAAATCCCCTCGATCAAGTGTGATTAAGGATTTCATGCGCCAGTTCCAAACCGAATCTGGTACAAAACCATTCTCCTTATTACGGTACCAATGTTTCGTCAATCCAGTCAGAAATGAGGTTGTGTACTACGATTCTAAAGATAAAAAATCGCTTTATGTCCTAAACGGAAAAGATTTTTCAACGAGGATTGTTTTACGTAATGTTGACTTCTTGCACAGTCTTTATTTCAGTTCTGATGGTGAAAAGATGCTGGTTGCTGGGGCAGACTCAATAAAGATTTATGATTTCACCAACGATAGATTCTGCAAAGGAATACCTTATAGAGGAGAGCAAGGGGCTGAAATTGGAGCCGCTTTTGCCTTTTGTGGGAATACTCTCATACGTTTTTGGCGCGACAGTTGCGTCGTAAACAATCTTCAGTCTGGAAAGCAAACAGTCATAAACAACCGGGGCTTTGACAGGGCTTTCGTCAAGGATGAATTGATTCATTGTGTCCGAGTATCTCAAGATACATTAAGTGTCTATAGCTTTGATCCAATCCGAATGGATTTCATCCCAAAAAAGGTATATCCATTATCCAGCGGGGTTAAACATCTTTATAACGGCTACTTTGAAATAAGTCCTACAAGTGGGAACATGGCCGCTGTTACCAGTTCCGGAACAATCAATTATTTCGGGGAAGATGGCTCAGTGAATGAGTTGTATTCTTCCGAAGGATTCACAGAACTCAAATTCAATCAAGATGGCAGTTGCCTGATGGCGGTTAAGAGTGATACCGTCGGCAATAAATGGGTTCACGTATGGAGAAATGGCCTGTTCGCCAAAGAACTCTATTATCATGCATACAAATCCATTCAATCCATATCGTGGGGAAATGGGGAAGATCTCGTTGCTATTTCGAGAGAAAAACTAATTATTTCGCGTCTGGGAGATTCATATGAATATGAACTGGACAAGCGTGTAAATTCGCAGTATTCTGACCTGGTTCCTGAACGGCAGCATGTAGTTACTACCGATGACGCACTCTATTATCTTACCAACTCGTATGATGAACAAAAAGCGGAATATATAGGTCTGTTGAAATATCCGTATCCTGACTGGAAAGGATTTGGGGTTATCACATCTCTCAGTCCATTAGAAACTGAGTTTTGGAAGAAATTCCCTCAGTATAGCAAGCGCCGAATTGATAAATACTTTGATTCATCAAGGCTGCTGGCATTTATGGCTGACAGTAGTGGGATTGATGTCATAAATGTTGAAAAGGAGAAAGTCATACGGCTATCTTATCCCTCCGGGCCCGCTTCTGAGCAGTGGTCTAATCAGAGTTTCTTCCTCTCGCAGGACGGGAAAAATCTATTTTGTCTTCGTCGGCTGTTTATCCCCAACGATATATCCTCTATGAAAGGTGATACTGAGGTCATGCGTATCGATTTGGAAAAACTATCTATAGCGAAGTCGACAAAGATTCAAGGCATGGTTTTCCTTTTTGGAATAGCACTTGAGGGAAAACTAATGATATCTGATGAAGATTGTTTGTATATTCTGGACGGAAGCTCCCTTCAACAACTTGCTAAAATTGATATTGAGGGACCTCAGATAAACAAACTGACGCATATGGACAACCATCGGTATCTGTTTCCAGCACTAGGAAATGACCTTTATGAGTTGGATTTGAAGGATTATAGCATATCTCTGTCTTCCCTTTCATTCCGAAGCAACAGTTGGGGATCAGCCGCTTTTGATAACAGGTATCTCCAGGTAAAAACAAGTTATTCATATGGGAGAATGATTTATGATGCTCGGAATAGAAAGGCGGTATATTTCCCCGATGAACTGGAAGACATACAAGGAATCTCGAACGGGATTATTACTATAAAATACCACTCTGCTCAGTATAATAATTTCTGCTCACGTACTTATTCTAGGACCATCCTTTCCGATAAACAAATCCTGATGCTGGTTGACAGTTTAATAGGAAACCGAAAGTTATCTGAAACTGATCTTTGGGAATTAAGGTACTGAACTGAACATTGACATTATCCCACGACTAAAGTTACGGGCGTATGTCAAGAAGCTTTTTTGCTGCACTTTAATGCATTTGAAGATTGGGTTTTGAATTCGCATGTAGCGAAATCAAAATCCAATCTTTCCTTTCTTTCCATCCCATTTGAATGCCTCAATATCACCAAGCTCCACCACGTGTTTGTCCGGAGGCGCGGGAAGAGCACTCTCCCGCACAACCACCTTCTGGTAGAGGGCGCGGGCAAGCAGCTTCATCGTTCTGGCATTGGCTCGACGTTGAGAGCTCATCGAACGGATGTAGGCTAACATATGTTCCACAGCCTCATCACTGAACGAGACATTGAACTTCCGCAAGCAGCAGCCGAGAATACCGAACAGTTCCTCCGGTGTGAAATCGCGGAAGACCAGCGTATGGTCAAACTCATAAACGCCGGCCTCACGGAGCTGCTCCGATAACTCCGCGTTGGGAGAATCCAGCTCCGCCAGGATCAGCGCACACTCCCCTCCGGATTCGATGGTGAGTTCTTTAACCTTCAGGCGGATCAGCTCGGTGTAGCGTGCATAGTAGACCCTGTCAACCGTGAACTTCGGATCATCGGCATCTATGAAGATGAGACCGTTACAAGCGCGTTTGACGGCTTCTTTCAGGACTATGTCGCAGTCGTGCTCGGACACGCCGAAGATACGCTCCCCCTTTATTTCCGTGATATAGCTGCTGGCAATGAGGCGCATACCACGTAGAATCCGGGCCATTATCTCCGCCACCGTACTCTTTCCCGTACCGCAGTTCCCCACAAAACGCCAACTCAGAAGGCCCTTACCTACAAAGGGCTCCCCTATCGAGTGCAGGTAGCGGGCGCTCCTGACAAAGTTATGAACGGCTATCTTCACTTCGTCCAGTCCGGAAAGAGCGTCCAGCTTCTCCAGGGCTGAGTCGATAGCTACTTCATCGAAGACCACGTCCTTCTGCGCCTTGCCGATGATGACATCCTCCGGAAGGATGGTGCTCAAGTCCTCGCTGGTGGGATTGGGAATCTTCGCGGTGCGTGCGCCCAGGGTTGCAAGAATCTCATTCTGCAGGAGGTTGGAGACGAATCGGCCGTTACCGAAGCGCGGAGAAGGAGAAGCCAGCTCGTCATGGATAATCTGCCGCATATTCGCGGCCGCGCCATCCGTCAGAGTGAACCCCTGCCTCCTGACCATGAGCCTCCCGATTTCCATCAGTTCATCGGCAGTGTAATCCTCGAAGTTGAACACATTCGGGAAACGGCTTTCGATACCTTCGTTACTCTCCAGCAGGCGCTTCATCGGAGCCGTATAACCAGCCAGGATAACCACCATATCCAGGTTATCCTTCCCCAACTCCGTCAAAAGGGAATTCATCACTATCCGGCCGTGGTCCTTCTCATCGCCCTCCGCCAGCTGGTAGGCCTCATCGATGAACAGGATATTGCCCCTGGCGCGGGAGAGCAGGTTCGTCATCTTGAACTCAGTCTCTCCGATATACTGGCCCACCATCTGGCTCTTTTCCGTGCGGATGACGCGCCCACCGGAGAGGATACCCCATGAGGCAAAGACCTTTCCGATGATCTCGGCCACGGTGGTCTTGCCGGTTCCCGGATTGCCGAGGAAAGCCATGTGCAGGCGCGGCATGCCGGTCGGGAGGCCCAGTTCCATACGCTTTCTCGTCAGCCTTATGGAATAGAGGAAGTCCCTGACCTTGGTCTTGATTTTCCCGAGTCCGATGAGTTCATCCAGCTCGGCCATGGCGTCATCCCTGCGTTCGGCGACCGAAGGGATATCCTCCGGCATCACGGTCTCCAGTTGCTCAACCGTAGGGTTATCTATCCCCTTCAGGCGGCGGAACATGGCAGGGATGACGGACTCATCAAAAAGGGTTCGGACCAGCCAGGCATTGGGGAAGCCGGGGCCGCGGAGGTTGTACTTGTGGAGAACATACATCTCCAGCTTTCGGCGGGCTGCCACCGAGAGTTTGATATCACGTTCGTCACAGCACTGATCGAACATACCGAAAAGCTCTTCCGGCGTGAAATCCTCCATATAGATTGGCGCTGTAAGGCACTTCTTCAGGGCCGGATAGCATGATAGGAGTGATTCCATTCCCTCCGGTTCCCCCACCAGTATCAGCATCCAGCGGCCATACTCTTCCGTTTTACTCAGGCAATCGACAAGCGCACGGACAATACGCCCTTCTGTATCGTAGTTGCCCTTGTTGTCTGTCTTATAGAGGTCGTGCGCTCCGTCTATGACCAGCGTGCCGCCCTTGGCTTCCTTTACAGCATTAATGACTGCCTCGTTCTCGTAGTTGATACTCGACGTGGCCAGCGCCGAAACACGCATGGTCCAGATCTGGTCCGTATCCAACAGGCCCAGTCCCCGGTACAGGCGGGCCATCATTTCAACAGCCCTGGTCTTGCCGGTCCCGGGATTGCCGATGAGCGCGGTATGAAGGCGCGGAGGATTCCAGTACAGACCGGCCTCCTCGCGGGTGCCCCCCACCTCGCAGCGGGTCAGCATCTCCTCCATCCGCGTCTTGAAGTTATCCCAGCCCTTCTGCCGTGCGATGAGAATCATCTCTTCCGCAACCCTGTCCTTATCCATTCGATGCTCCACTGCTTCGGGCCAGGGACCGAGAATCTCAATCATATAGCTCCCGATTCTCTCCTCATTCCGCTCAAACGAAATTACCAGGAAATCGCTGTCTCGGGATGACAGCGTATAGTCCTCGCCAAGTATTTGCATCACGGAAATGGGCACCACGTGGAGGCGGTTCCCTTCCCTGTACAACGGAATCTCGTCTGCGTCGAGCCACAGGTCAACCGCCTCGCCGCCACTCGACTTACGGAACTCGAGGTGAAGATGATTTACATTTTTGAAATCAGGCATCTCGATATCTATGTGAAGGTAGTAACCTTCAGCAGGTATGAGATAATTGATTCTCCCGCTTACGGGTTGCAGCTCATCGCTGTCGTTCTCATCGCAGTGAATACGATATCCGTCCCCCCATTCAAATCCCGCTTCCCTGCTTTCTGCATCTCCCTCCTCATCACTGTCCGTTTCGCCGGATTCCAGTTTCTCCTCCGATATGATGTCACCGTCGAAATCCTTCATAAATTCGTCAATCAGATGCTTAAACTCCTCGTTCTCCTCTTTCTTCCCCAGGTCAGGTTTTTTAAATAATGCCATAAATGTGGTTGTTTAATACGAACAGAAACAAAGACAGTTTACAGACAGGAATCTATCACCGCCTGACAGGATAAAATTATTTTTTTCCGTGTGATAGATTTTGCTTGCCGCTCCGTCTATATGTTGTAAATTTGCAAAACGAAGCGATTCTTATGCTCACTTGATCAGACTCTAAAGCCATAGCATGTATATCACAACACGGACGAAGGTCCACCTCACAGGGCAAATTGTACCCTGACGCGAGCGGACCGGGTAGCCGGGCGAGTTCATTGAAATACATGCGAGTATGTACAGTATCTTACAAAACAAAGAGGGCGAGCTTATGCTCCTCATCGGTCCCTGCTCCAGAAAACCCGAGTGCGCTTTTTTCTGCTTTGACGGCTCTCCTACCGCGCTTCTGATGCTCAGCCTGTTCACGGGCATCGCCATCCGGAACATGACTCCGGAGACCATCGAAGCGCTGGACAGTGCCTCGGAGATCCACGTTGTGGAAAAGGACGGAGATCAGGTGGTGAGGGACTATATCGCCCCCATCGAGAGAGTGTCGGATGTACAAGCCCTGATGCTCTAGTTGCTTAACTGAAAAACTGTAACTGTTATGGCTAAGACTTATCAGCTCATGGCCTGGACCGATAAGGGACAGGTCAAAATGATTCCATCTCTTGTCTCCGAGCTGGCGGAACCTTACATCAGACAAATCCAGGCAGCCGACGATGAACCGCGTGCCCGCGGTGAAAAGGCCGAGACCGATCAGCTCATCCGACGCAGCCGGGCCCATGATGCTCTCGCCCGTTTCTTCCTGAGGGTCGGTTACTGGGAAGATGCTTTCCTGCAGTACGTGCAGGCTGCAATGGTGGTCACCTCCTGCTCCGATGAGCTCTGGATAGATGCCGATGAGGGTTTTCTCCTGCACACGCCTCTGGAGCACCGGTTCCTCTCAATGTACGGGCGCTGCAAGCAGCTGGCTGAGGATCACCCGGCGATAAAAGAAAGCACCCAGTGGGCGACGCTTAACCGGAGGCACCGCACAGTAACGGAGGTTCACCGGATATGGGCGGATGAGTTCCGGGAGGTCTCCCGGTCTGCAAGGGCCTGGAGATTCGGGAAGCGCTGACACAAAAAAGTACCGCAGTCGGGAGTCTTCCGGGCTGCGGTACTTGCTACTACCCTTCAGTTATTACTCTAGATGGTAGAGAATAGATAAAAATACTCTTCCCCTATTAACGGCTGGCGCGGCACATCAACACGAAGGAGGAGAAGGTAATCACTTATGCAGTAATCAATATCATACACTATAACTTCATTCAATATAGTAAGTTTTGCGCTCTTCCGGGGTTAGACGATAGTCTTTGAAACGCGCGCCTGCCCGGTTGATGAGCTCCTGCAAAGTAGGGTATTCCCAGATTCGGATTGTATCATCCGAAGAAGCGGACACAATACGTTTTCCGT
>ODAI011005641.1_pt1 | contig 16409 bp, 9 predicted proteins | sample 1539321 | NCBI WGS metagenome assembly ODAI01 (sample SAMN02144231, study PRJEB22623) | gut metagenome | biome: sheep rumen | host: Ovis aries | place: New Zealand | reverse complement strand
TCAGTTAGTGCTCCGGCTCTCATGGCATTTGCCATACTTAGACATACATCATACTCTTCAACAATATCCAAAATCTGGTCGTAATTTTCGTATAATGGGTTTTCACAGTCATTATGTACCATCCATGATGAAATGAATGATCCTCCTCTACTTACAAGTCCTCCGTTTCTTCCTTGTCTTTTCAATCTTTTCAGTGTTTCCCTGTTAACTGAACAGTGTATTGCCATGAAATCGATTCCGTCTTTTGCCTGTTTTTCAATGTTTTTAATCATTTCGTCAGGGTCCATGTTAATTGCTGCACCATCTTTTTCTATGGCTTCCACGGCGGTCTGGTATATTGGTACACTTCCTACTGGTTTGTCTGTGTTTTTGAGTACGGTTCTTCTTATATGATCAAGGTCTCCTCCGATACTTAATTCCATGAGTGTATCACAGCCTGCTTCTTCTGCAGCCTTTGCCTTTTCCAGTTCTTCGTCCAGATTTATAATGTCTGTGGAAGTACCTATTGTTGCATTGACTTTTGTTCTAAGATTTTTTCCTATACCTACTGCAACAGTTTCTCTCTGGTTGTTGTCAGGTATTGCAATGTATCCTTTTGCAACCATTCTTCTAATGTATTCGGGATCCAGTTTTTCATCAGCAGCAACTTGTTTCATTGCTTCGGTAATGTTACCATTCATTGCTTCGGTCATTTGTGTCATTTTTTTTATGCTCCTTTAATCTTTGTTTTATCATTAAAAAATAATTGGGGCTGACAATAATCGATAATTGTCATCATAATAAAACTAATTTTATATTAATTTATAGAACTATTTAAAGATTAATGGAGTTTTATTTTAAAATTAAAGGTTAATTTACTAATCATTTGTTTTATTAATTAAAATTTAGTCGCAATTTAAGATTTATTAAAAAAACAGGTGATTTTTCAATTATTATTTAATGTGTATTTTTAAAAAAATTCATGAAAAAAAAGAAAAAATCGGGGGGTGAATATCATTTAAAAAAATAACTTTCCTATTTAAAACTCACTGTCAGGCCATTTGTTGTTCATTCTTTCCAAAGCCTGATCAGGATGTGGTATGTTTGTCTGTGTTCCCTGAGTTTCAACTATATATGATGAAACTGTACTTGCAAAACGTCCGCAAGTTTTCAAATCATTATCTCTTAAGTAAAAACTTAAAAATGAAGCACGGTATGAATCACCAGCACCAGTAGGATCAACTGCTTTTGTTGGAACGGCTTCAATCTCAAGAGCATCTTCACCATTTGCATAAATGACACTGCCCTTATCTCCAAGAGTTTGAACAATAATATCCAAACCTTCATTCAAGAGGTCTTCCTTGGATTTTTCCAACAGGTCACATATATGTTCTATTTCATGTTCATTTCCAAATAATATGTTACAGTTTTTAACAAGCTCCTGTAAATCCTTTGTTGAATACAAATGTAAATCCTGTCCCGGATCAAATGACACTAATTTATTGTTATCATAAGCGTATTTTCCTGCCTTGATGTTAAATTGAGGGTCACCAGTTGCAAGATGCACCGCATTTGCATGGTCAATAGCTTCAGTCGGAACTTCTGAATTGGAGTATTCCTCTGCAGCACCCCAATAGAAGTAAAACATCTGTTCATCTTCAGGATTTGTTAATACGAAAGCCGTAGGTGTGTTGGCTTTTTTGGAAACGATCATGTTTGAAATGTCAATTCCTGCATCAAGCATTTCTTTTTCGTATTCACTGTCTTTAAAATCCTTTCCTATGCAGGAAATCAAACCTACATCCAAGCCCATTTTGTTAGCTACAACAGCTACGTTTCCTGCAGCACCTCCGTGAAATGTTTCCATTTTTTCCACGATGGCTGACGTATTTATTTTTGAAAATTCCTTAACTTCCATGATGTAATCAAAAGCAGTATGTCCTAATACTAGTAAATCCATGTTTTCCATTGTTGGCCTCCTTTCATTGTGGTAAATATTTTTTTATTTAAGTTAATTATATTATTAACAATGTATCATATTCTATAATATCATATGTACCTACCTAATTATACAATTTTTCATGCTATGTTGGGTCGGCCTAATAATTAAGTAAGATGATGAAAAATGTTTGAAAATAAAGATTCAGTACGTGATAAGTTACTTTTATTATTATCCATTGCCACTGGACTTTTTGTTGGTTTGGTAATCACAGCATTCTGTATTGAATATAACTTGTTTGTATACGGGGTAAATATTGATGTATTCATAGCACCTTTGGTTGCCGGATTTGTTGAAACTTTTGTATCCAACAAACTTAGAAAGAAGTCATCAGGTGCAATAAGTGCAATAATCCTGTTTTTTGTAACAAACGGTATAGGATGGCTGTTTCCAACAACACCACTGTCCTTTAACATATTCACGGTAGGTGGATTTTTGTTAATGTTACAGGCAGCTTTTCCACTGATGATAAACTACCTCATTATTGGTATTTTCTTCATGATAACATACCTCTTTGGTCTGGCAGGTAGTTTCATCGGATTAAAATTCAACAAAAAAAGCGAATCATACGTACATGTAGGACAAATAGAACCTGTCGAAGATTTGAATGTAACAATATTCAATTCAAAACCTCAAATTCCAATAAAGGAATATCATGGTTTGGTTTTCTCTGAAGATGTTATTGATTTTGATGAAAAGGATTTTCAGGAACGCTTAAAATACATAGGTTCCAGCATAGAAAACAAAAACATGTTAAAAAGTCAGGATTATGCAACTGCCAGAAAATACATCTTACATAATTTACAAAAGGAAGCTCTTAAACTCAATGCAAATGCAATACTGGAATTACAATTTGAATACACAAACTACAACCAGCAAATTCCACCTGATGTAATAATTGCTGCCTACGGTACCGCAGTAACAGTTGATGAAAAGTATCTATAAAAAAAGTCAATAAAAAAAGGGGGATATGATGGGTTTATTTTTCCCATCTTTTTCTGTCTAACAATTCTTGTTTTTTACCTGCATTCCATCCACCGGATGCACTTTCGGAATGTCCTACTTGTTGTACATATCCTGTGATTCTGTCATACCATTCTACGTTTTTAGTTTCTCCACAGTGTGTACATGTGGACTGTAATCCTTTCATTAATGTTTTACAGTTTACACAGAAACTTAATGCACTGCTGTATGCCCAGAAACCGATGTCTGTTTTTCTTGCTATTTTGTTTGTTAAACTCATTAAACTGTCAGGATCACTGTATGATTCTCCCATGAATGCGTGGAATATGTGTCCACCTTGTGTTAATGGGTGGTAATCTGATTCGATTTTTATTTTTTCAGGTAAGCTTAATGCAGTGTCCACTGGAACGTGGCTACTGTTTGTGTAGTAGGATGCATTGCTGTCACCGTTACATATTACCTGATCAGGGTATTTTTCTCTGTCCATTGTTGCAAATCTGTAGGCGGTACTTTCTGCAGGTGTCTGAATTACTCCCCATCTTAGGCCTGTTTCACTTTTAAGCTGGTTTGCCCTGTCGTTTATGTATTCAAGTACTTTATGTCCTAACTTGTTTGATTCAGGGTCTTCAAGTCCTGCTCCTGTCTGTGCCATTAACATTTCGTTTAATCCTACAAATCCGAATGAAAGGGTACTGTTGTCAACCTGGTAGTATGGATCTTCGCCCATTTTCTGAGTTAAGAACGGCAGGAGTTTGTAGTCATTTAGACATTTTAGTGCTCTTTCTCTTCTTATCATAAGTACTTCTTCGACTATGTTCATGTAGTCATCAAGGTAATCGAATATTTCGTTTTCATCCCTTGCGTTGTATCCTATACGTGGCAGGTTCATGGTTACGTATGCTAGGTTTCCTGTTCTTAGACAGTCTTTTTCCCAGTCTCCTGTCCAGTTGTCTGAGAGTCTTGTTCTGCATCCCATGTAGTTTGCCATGTTTCCCATGTATTTTGGTAACATGTTTATGAAGTATGCTGTTCCGAATTTTGCTGAGAGGTAGTGTACCCTGTCAATGTCTTCCTGGAATTCAGGTGTTAAACATTCTTTTCTGAGGTAGTATATTGTGTTAGGGAAAAGGTGTGGTTTTCCTTCTGCATCTCCTTTTATGAGTGCTTCAGTGAATGCTCTTTGCAGGAGTCTTACTTCTTTTTCGTAATCTCCGTATACTCCGCATACTTTTCCTCCAGGACCGTATGCAGGTTCGTTTTTAAGGAAGTCAGGTACTGTAAATTCGAGTCCTATGCTTGTGAAAGGAACTTGTCCTCCACGTGCAGCGTATGCCATGTTAAGGTTGAATATTAACATTTCAACGGACTGTTTGATTTTTTCGTATGGAAGGCCCACTGCAAACGGTGCTACAAAGACGTTCCATAAACTCATGGCTTGTCCTCCACTCATGTTCTGTTGTGCTGCAAGCATTATTTCTCCAGAGTGGTTCATGAGTGTTTCAATATGGTTTGGTGCTCCTGCCACACTTGTGTGATCACCTGTTCCGTCTACTTTTAATCCGTACCTGATGAATTGTCTTAAATCGTGTTGCAGGCAGTTTATTGGTCTTCCTGCGAAGAATTCAAGGTCGTGTATGTGGACTGTACCGTTCATGTGTGCATCTGCAAGGTGATGTGGGAGGATGTTTAGTAATGCGTATTGTTTGAGTGATTCGTCTGCAACGTATTTGTGTATGGTTTCAGGGTTATGCATCATGTTTGCATTGTCCTTGTTACCGTTTTCTATGAGGTGGGTTATGTTGTATACAGGCATTCCGAGTCTTGTGTATTTTCTTCTTAGTGATTCAAGGCCGTTTTCAGTTAGTTTTGTGTTAACCATTTCCCTGATGATTGGTGCGGTCAGGTAGTCAAGTTGTAGTTTTTTAAGTTCTTTGTACACCTCGTTTGCAATTTTGTTTGCCAGTTTAGGTGTTGTCTGTGTTTCCTGTATTAAGGTATTTGCGATTTTTGATTTGTCGAATGGTTCTATTGTGTCTCTTCCGGTTCTTACACGTAAGGTATTGTTGTTATAATATTTATCTGCAAGTTTTTCGTTTTCTTCTTTGAGTAATTGATATATTAATCCTTTGATTTCCTTTGTTGTTATGTCGTCATGTGCTTCTTTGGATACTTTGTATGCTATTTTTTCTGCTAATCCTAATGGAATGTTTATCATTATGCATGATTTTATTAGTTTTTCGTAGCTGAATTTTTCTTTTATCCCGTCGTTTTTTATAACGTGGATTTCATTAAGATTATATGTATCTTGTATGGTTTCTGGGTCTTTCATCATATTAATCACATATCAATATTTAATTCTAAATTATTATTAGTCCATGTTAATATATAAAAATTATTATTTTTAGTTCGTATATTAATTAACTGTTCGTATATTAAAAAACAAAAAGTGAAATAATAAAAAGGGAGGGGAATTTAGAAAAATACATCCAGAGAACTCTGCTTAGATTTGTCACTTTCAAATAAAGAATTAATAGCAGTCTCCAAAATCTCTATACGTTCAACAACATAGGGATTAATAGGATATCTGTGAGCTAAATCCTTGGATATGTCCAAATACTTTAGAACAGAACCTTTTGAAATACTGAGTATCAAATCGTTTCCGCAAGTACACTGTCCTGAGAGTGGAATTCTCCTGTATTTGGCTCCACATTTAGTACAACGTACCTTCTGTCTGGAAAATGCTCTGATGTTACCAGCCATGTCTGGCAGGAAGTGAGAGTTAATTACACCCTCAACCACACCTTTTTGGTCAACAGATCTCAGCAATTCGGCCAGACCGATTTGACTTTCAACCTTTTCCTTCATTGTCTGCAAAGTTTTATAAAGACATATTTTTGGTCCGGCATGTATCGAACTAGTTGGGTGGGAGTACATGATTCCATGATACTGGGCATCAGTACCAAGTCTTCCCTCAACATTATCAATCATATCATTAACATCAGACGGTTTCACACCACCCTCCTCTGTTTTATGATAAATTTCAAGAGGAATCCTCCACATACAATCGATGTTGTGTGATTCATCGTCAATTTCCTCAGGATCTATACGAATACTTAAAACCAACGGAGCATCCATACTACCACCACGGGTACTTGGCAGATAAGTCTTACCAAAGTTTAGCAACGCATCCAACAACAGCATAACCGCATCTTCGTCACTGTCACAATTTCTTCTTTTTGCAGAATGGAAATATGGATGTGCATAACAAGCGGAAGCCTTGGTGAAACCGACTATTCTTCCCAAAACACCAGCGGACGTGTGTGGTGCAAGACCTGCAATCAGATGACCAACCAGGTCTGTACGGGTTTGAGCATTGTAAAACGGTTCAAGACCATAATACTTGACAAGCAAATCATCAATAAATTGTGAAACCTTTAAAAGATAATCTCCACAACTTTCACTCACCACAATATCCTGAATCTTAATTTCAATAATCTGATTGTCATCTGTAATAGGTTTGCCATAAATGTCTTCGGTATAACCCATTTCAACAATCTTTTCATGTTTAACACCAATTTCCCTAGGAATGAAATGTGTTAATGGTAAGTCGGTTGAATCATGTCTAATCGTACCGTCACGATAGGTGTACACATCATGCAACGCCCTGAGAATACCCTTTTCCAGAGGTTCAGGGAACTTGTCCTCGGATATCAAACCTTTTACACCTTTAACAGAATCCAGTCTTCTGACGTTCACATTGTCAAAGGCATCGTTGAGCAATTTGCCTAACTTAATGTTCTTATTTGCAGAATTTTCAAGCTCAGTACGGGAACCGCAAACAGGACAGATTGCCTTGAAGGAAGTAACCTTACATGTAGGGTTTGTACATTTACACTTTGCAAGAGTGACCTTGATTGTTCCCTTTTTGGCAGCCTCAACAATGTTACGAATGTTTCCAGCATAATTTCCTATAGGGAAAAGTGAATGAGGTGCCGGTTTCATCAGACGTTCCTTAGTCTTTTCAGGACGACCTACACGACCACCAATGTACGTTGGAGCTTTGGCCTTGATAACAAAATCGTTAATCTGGTTGATGGCCTCAACACTTTTAACGTCTTCGTCAGGAGTCAAATGTTTGTTCAATGTTTTCATCAGGGCATAGAGGTTATCATTGGAAATAACCAGTGATTTGTTGTTAACGTGGTGTGGAACACCGATAACTTCCAGAATCCTCTTATGATAGTCTATAGGAATTCTGTTCATATCAACATTAAACACTTTCTCCGGACTTTCAACGTGTTCATAAAGATAATCATGCAACTGGTTGAGTTCCTCCTTGGACACGTCATGGTAATAGAATGTGTATTTTGGATGTAACGGAGTGTTTGTTTTAGCGGCAATTTCAAATGCCTTTTTTGCATCAATTTCAAGCTTCAAAAGGTCGGTTAATTCCAGTTCTTCTTTAAATCCTATGCCAAAATCGTCATGACTTTCCTTAAAGTAGTCCGATGCTTCTACTTCCTGAGCCCACCATTCTTCACACCATGCTGACACGTCAAGTGGAATGTTTCCTCTTAGATATTCTCCGAATGCTACAAGCATATCTCCCAGGAACAATATTTCAGAAACTTCTTTTCTGATTTTCATGGCCTGTGCCACATTATTTACTGCAACAACATCTCCATTATTCAGCTTGACTATGGGTCCTTCAATGGAATCGCAAGGCACTACACAATTACCCTTTCCCGGTTTTTCAATCTTCATCTGTGTACCGATGGCCAGAAATTCAACTATTTCCATTGTGGCGGGATGAATTGCCATTGAAGCCAGTCCACTATCTCTTGTCCTACCATATCTTAACCGGAATCCGCCCTTGGCACCAGGATATGCCATAACAGGTCTTCCACCAATGATATCTTCCATGTACTTGGCTTTCTTTTTAGTTTTTTTAGGGGCCTTTTCTGCAGTTTCTTCCTTTTTATCCTCTTTCTTCTCAGGTTTTGGTGCTGTAAAGTATTCCAGCCATGTCCAACCATCAATACCAAGAGTGTTCGCATATTTAACAATTTTACGTGACTTCTGTATAACTCCTTCAGCTATAGCAAGCAATGCACCACCACGTATATGGTTTGTTTCTACACGTGGAAGATCCCTGTTTTGCACTTCAATAGCATCTGTCTGTTCACCGGTCACTTCAACAGGAATACCCTTAACTGCCTTTCTGACTTCCTCGGGGGTAGGTGAATACTGGAGGTTTGTAACTTCGGACTCGTATAATTCAACCTCTTCCACATATCTTTCGATTTCGTCATCGGTTGGTTTATAACGGTCATGTCCCTGTGCAATCCTAATATAATCTCCTATAAGAACTGCAAGTGCTGCTGCAGTACCTCCTGCACTACGAATAGGTCCTGCAAAGTATACTCCGAAACATTTACTTCCATCAGGATTGTCCTTGATTTTAACCTTAGCAATACCTTCCAGAGGTGCGGCCACAACACCCTCTGTAAGAATTGCCAGTGCGGTACGGATTGCACTGTCAGCATTCTGTTCCTGGATTTCGTAGTTGTTTTTTTCACCCGGCTTATCGTCCTTTGTTGCAATTTCCTTAGCAATCTGGAATGCAACTTCTTCCCTGGACATGCTTTCTTCTAACTTTTTAATTCTTTTAGCAACGCCTTCAGGACCAACAAGCCCTTCAACACGTTCGGCAAGGTCCTTTGCCAAAGGAATTTCAGGTTCCAGTTCCAAATCTTTTCCCTGTTTTCTTGCTTCACGAGCTATATCATAAAGTTCTTCCGTTTTTGCTTCTAACATTTCAAAATAATCCACTTGTTTAACCTCCCTTAACATTTTTTGAAATAATTTTTTTTAGATACTGTAAATATTTTTATCTTTTTTAGTGTTTAATTTTTTTCATATAATATTATTATGTTGATTCATAACCTATTTCAATATTAAAAATTTTAGTAAGTTAAACTAATATATCTATATAGAATAAAAATTTATTAAAAATAGAAAATTATAACAGGGTTGGTCTAATGATAAACGATTCATATAACAAACAATGGAAACTTGATTATTTTAAAATATTCGCTACACAACACAGTAATGTTTCACAAATGGAAGAAGCGGATAAACTTAAATTCGGTCATTTTCCACCGGTAATAGGAAACTTTTATGAAAACCCAATAGATAGTGAGGCTCTTAAGAGCATATGTTCGGCCAAATTAAAGATTACAAAAGCAAAATACGATGAAAACTACAACAATGACATCGTAAAAATAGATTATACCGACACAATCAAAGGACAGCTAAACAATCTGATGCAACAGCAGATAGCACAACTAAACCAGGAAGATCCAAACTTCCTCTCCGATGAAGAAAAAAATATAATTGAAGAAGCCGATTTTCCGTTCATAAGATTGATGACACTTGTGTATGTTAAGGACACCAATGAAATGACTGAAGATGAACAGAAAGAATGGAAAGAATCCATGAATAACTTCATCAACCAGCAAATACTTTTCGGAGTGGTAAACACTTACTATACTATGAAACTCTATCAGGACAACAATTACGTTCGCCTCTTCCAGACACCATACAACAAAAGACAGCTATGGGATGAATATGCCAACAACAAGGAAGGATTCTGTGTCGTGTATGACTTCAAGGAAATAAGCAAAAAAAATGCAACCCAATTAAACAAGTTATATCCAGTACTTTATGTCGATAAAAAGGTAACAGAAGACGATTTTGATTACGTAATACACAACTCACATTGTGCCTCATTAACAAGCCTTAAAGATGAGGTAAAAGATTACTACAACGAATGGATGTACATATACAACCATCATTTCACTGAAAGAGAATACATAATGCTGGACAACCTTCTGGAACCAATCTATTCAAACACATTCAATTACGAACCGTTACAGGAAGTTCTTAAAACAAATTATCTTGTGCCAAAGGACGATGATCTTGAATATGATTATCGGCAGATTATTGATGACATAGTGGCCATACTTGAATCAGAACAATTCCAGAACGGAATAAGACCATCCTTTGAAGAAGTTCTTAAGATTACTGAAGATGACATGGAAGTCGAATTTTTAAAGCCGGAAGCAGTATATCTTGGTACAAATTTCCCTGAAGATAAAATTCAGGAATATAAGGAAATAGTGGAAGGGGAAGGCATTAGAATTTTCATAATCAAGGATAAAGATGGAAAATTCTTCAAATCACTGGTTTAGGGATAACATGTCAAAAACACTCTATGAAAAACTGGTTGATGTATACGAAAAAATCAGCAGCACCACCAGTCGTCTGGAAAAAGAGGATATTATTGCGGAATTTTTAAGATATGTGAAGGATAATGATCCTGAGATAACCTATGATATCACACTCCTGCTTCAGGGAAAAATCTTTCCACCATGGAGCGATAAGGAGATGGGAATATCCACACAACTTATTATCAAGGCATTATCCAAGCTGCTTGGTGAAAACACCAAAACAATCGAGGACAGGCTGGCATCGGTGGGGGATATGGGTGAAATTACCCAGGAACTGGTTGCCAACAACAAACAGGTAACATTCTTCAAGGTACCTCTAACGGTTAAGAAGGTAATTTCCAACCTCAGAAAAACCGAAAGCATCACAGGAAGCAACTCCCAGAACAAAAAACTCAACTATATCCTTGAGTTATACACATCAGCTTCACCTCTTGAGGCCAAATACATTACAAGAACCATAACTGAAAAACTCAGAATAGGTGTGGGTGAAGGAACCCTTGTGGAGGCAATAGCCAAAGCGTACTCCATAGACAAGGAAGTTATTGACAGGGCATACATGCTCTCAAACGATTTGGGTGAAGTTGCCCTAAGGGCACAGGATTCAATAGAATCCGTTCAAAGCCTGACCATTGCTCCGGGCAAACCGATAAAGCCTATGCTGGCACAGTTAAGTCCTGGTATAACAGAAAGTATTGAGGAAATGAAGGAAGTTGTCTGTGAAACCAAATATGATGGAATCAGGGTTCAGATTCATAAAAAGGATGATGAAATCAAGATATTCACAAGACGTCTGGAAAACGTTACCAATGCACTGCCCGAAATAGTTGAATACATCAGACATGCATTGCCTGATGAGGATTATATTGTGGAGGGTGAAGTGATAGCCACAAAGGACAACGAACCAATTTCCTTCCAGTACATTCTCCAGAGGGTCAAACGTAAGTATGATGTTGACAAGATGCGTGAAAAGATTCCTCTTAAAATATTCCTCTTTGATGTACTCTACTTTAAAGAACCTGTTGCCGAGGAATCACTTGGTAAAAGAAGGCAACTTCTGGAGTCCATTGTTAAGGTAAGTGATGACGTTGAACTAAGTACCATGAAGATTGTAACTCCTCAAAACAATCAGGATGCCGTTGATTTGTTTAACTGGTCTATAGATAACGGTCATGAGGGTATAATGTTCAAGGACATAACAAGCCCGTATTCTCCAGGTAAACGTGGTAAAAACATGCTTAAGTTCAAGCCTGTGAGGGAAACCCTGGACTGTGTGATAACAGGAGGAATTTATGGAAAGGGAAAAAGGGCCAAATTCTTCGGATCATACCTTTTATCCTTGCTTGATTCCAAGACCGGTGAATACAAAACGTTGGTTCATGCAGCCACGGGAATGGATGATGAAATGCTTGCAACATTAACTGAACGTATGCAGCAGCACATAATTTCAACCTCTGAACAGACGGTAACATTCAAACCTGCAGTAATTCTGGAGGTTGCATTCAGTGAAATAGTTGAGAGCAACGAGTATGAATCAGGATATTCACTAAGATTTCCCGCTATAAAAAGGGTACGTGATGACATAGGACTTGATCAGGTAGATACTCTTGATAAACTGATGCAACTTATTGAATTACAGAACTAACCATCTTCCCCTTCTCAAACTATTTTTTACAAAAAAGATTATGTATTACAAATAATAAAAAGTAGTATTACAATTTCTTATGAACGATAAAAAAATCTTTAAAATGGCACTTGTCACAACAATAATAGGACTGGCGGGAATAATCATTTTATCAGGATTTGTAGGTCCTGAAAATATGAGCATTGATAAAATAGACAAATCCAGAATTGATAACAGGGTGGAAATAGAAGCAAAAATAGTTTCAGTAACCCAAACAAAAACAAACACCACAATCATCAGATTAATGGATGATACTGGAAGCATAAACCTCGTGATTTTTCCGTCACTGAATTTCAATCAGAATCTGAAAACTAACCAGCAGGTAAGGGTAATTGCAAAGGTGACACAATACAACAGCAATCTCGAGCTTATACTGGAGGAATCCAGAAACGTGATGGTATTGTAATCAGGTATAATTTCATCCCTTTTTTCTCTTCTTTTTTGTGACTAAATTATAAATTTTTCAAACAACAAATAATTTATACAATTACTAAGACAGGTTGTTAAGTTATGGATTTATTTTTAAAGGATGATAAAAAATTATTGGTTCTGCCGGCATTAATGTCATTTATATTGTCCTTGCTTTTATTATACAAGTTCACCTTTCCAATATCATGGGATGTCTATTATCATATACACATGATTGACTTATATATTCAAAACGGTCTGGTTTTCTGGGATTATGCTACTGTAGCACCGAAGGGCAGGCTGATAATGTACCCTCCACTATTTCACTTGTGCATGGGATTCATTTCAAAAACTCTTAACATAAATCCTGTGGAATTATGCAGGGGAATCCAGCCGTTTTTTTCATTTTACCTGATATCAACGATAACATACGTGTCATATAAATTAACAGACACGAAAACCGCAGTGCTAACGGGATTTCTGAGCATGTTCTGTTTTGTCACATTCAACAGATCAGTAATATGTACACCTGCAACAATCGCAATCGGACTCTTCCTGTTATCCATACTATTTGTATACAAGGCAGTAACAGATAACAGCATGAAATCCCTGGTACTGTCGGCAGTTTTTCTTTCATTAATATGGAACCTGCACATGGCAACCGCACTGTTGACATGTGGTGTGGTGGGACTATACTGTCTTATTCAACTACTAAGAAGGAAAATGAGCCCTAAGTTTGTACCGGTATATATTATGATAGTTCTTGCATTGGGCATGCCATGGTGGATTTACATAGCAACAAACTATGGTCTGGTATTCAATTCACTTCCGGGAAACAATATGTTAATCACGGATTTCTTCTTCAAATACTATGGAATAATCAACACATTGCTTCTGATAACAGGATACTACATACTAATCAAAGAAAAAAACCAGAAATCAACATTCCTTATAATTGCAAGCCTTTCATTAATAATGCTAAGTCAACTGGGACTGCTCGGATTCAACATAGTACCAATAAGAATACTGGAAGTGGCATCTTACGTGCTGATAATAATATCAGGAATTGCATTATCCTACATTTATGAAAACTATCTTCCAGACATCAAAACAAAGAACGTTTTCTGTGTAATCTTTATTATACTTGCAGTGACTACAACATTCTTGTATGTGGATTCATACACTCCTGATGTGCTCTCTGATAATGATTATAACACAACACTGGTTGATGAAAACATTCATAGGACAGTAAATCCCATTACAAGCAGGTTTAAACCAACGGTAATCTCTTCCAGATATGCCAATTCAAGCCTTGCCCATGACAGGTACGACATCATGCAATGGTTTATAACAAATAAATCCTCATCTATGGTGGTTTGTGAGGATGCAATCATGGACACAATAATCGTATCTACCAGCACAACCCCTGTAGTATATGGAGGATTCACGGAAACAATACCCGAATACGTGACAGATCCTGTGCATATTATCAAGGGATGGTCAAGCATCGACGAATTGTCAGGACTGAATGTAGGTCACATACTCCTAAGACACAACACTCCGGTACCATATTATGCAGAAGTTGTCCATGAAAATTCGGAATATAAAATCTGCAAAATTAAAGACAACTACAGGAATGTGGACCCATGAAAAAAATAGTTAAAACGGCAATAATCATATTGGCACTTGCACTTTTGGCTGTATCAGTATTTGCAGGCAGTGTATGTACAGACACTATGGAATGTGACAACAACACTCTGGTGATATCTGTATGCACAGGTAACATGAGGGCTCTTGAAACAGGGGTGTCCGTCTATGCGGGAAAAGACAACGTACCTTTCATACTCTCTGATAAAACAATGCCCGAACAATTAAATCAATGGCTGCCCGGTTTTATCAGCAAAAACAACATCACTAAAATAGTTGTTGTGGGACCAGTAACAGCAGGTCAACTTGTCGACTTTATGAAATATGGTGCGGAAGTAAAATGGGTAACAGGAAATGACATCCCTGAAATACTCATAAAAATGGCACAAAACTCTAATGATACACGGAAAGATTCTGTGATACTCACAGCATCCGATCCTCTGGCGGGAGAACTTGGTGCATACACGAAAATCCCGGTATTCATAACCGCTTACAACAGCACATATGAATCCAGCCCATACCTTGACGAACGATACATGGATTACATAAAGAAAAACAACATAAACAACGTCATAATCGTTGGAAACATTCCTGAAGCAATCAAAACTCAATTAAAACAAAACAATATTGGTATTGAAGAACTCTCCGGTGAAGATTCAATTGAAGTAAGTAAAAGCGTGAACAACAAACTATTGGATGAAGGATACATAAAAAATCCTCAGGTGGCATACTATGGATTTTACGGGGAACTGCCCACAATAATACCTGCCGTGGTAAAAGATGATGCAATACTTCTTGAAGATTCATCAAACAAGGGAAATATAGTGGATTATTTACGGGAAAATAACATTACAACGGTAATCATGACAAGAAACACGGAATCAGATTACATTCAGATGGAGGAAACAGATTACATATCAAGCAAAGTCATAAAAGAGCTTGAAAACAACAACATCACTGTAAAATACCTGACAAGAAAACGTACACTTGATGAGGCAACAGGATTATATGATATGAAGATGCTGACAGCAGAAAACATCAACAAACAGAATAATGAAAAACTCGTTGATTCAAATAATGTGACCTTTCCAAGTGAACCTCCTCTTATTGAAATGTTAAAATCCACAAATTGTGTGGATTCAAACAACATAAGTGCCCAAATACATAAGGACAATGACACCTGCACGGTAAAATGGAGTACAATACACCCCTACACATGGAAGAAAACCGGTGACAACACTTATCATGCAACATCAAACACGGGTTATGAGTATTTCTGGACAAAAAATGATAACCGGTGGAATGTCAAGTACAAATTAGACGGTAAGGAGTACTATAACATTACATGGATGGAAAACGAGGATAATTCCTGGACTGAAATTCAGGCCGACCATAACTACACATGGAAATATGATGGAACAATGTGGAAATGTTATGATGATGACGAATTAATATATTACATCAGCAAAACATGAACCTTACAAAAAATGTATAATCTAATAAAAACATAAATACTAACATAATGAAAGAACGATTTTTCATCATTATGACATGGAAAAATAATATTAGTATAGGAGAATAAGACAAAATGAAACAATTATTCGGTACTTTTGGGGTAAGACGAATTGCAAACACAGTTTTAACTCCAGAATTTGCATCAAAAATAGCAGCAGCATATGGAACTAAAGTTAAAGGAACAATCGCAATAGGTTCAGATCCTAGAACATCCTCAGAAATGATAAAACACGCAGTAACTGCAGGATTATTATCTGCAGGATGTAATGTTGTGGATCTTGGAATGTTACCAACACCTGCAGTGCAATATGCAGTAAGACAGTATTATGATGGTGGAATAATGATAACCGCATCACACAACCCTCCACAATACAACGGTCTTAAATTATTGGATGCTGATGGAATAGGAACACCTGACGAACTTGAAGAAGAAATAGAAGATATCTACTTCAACGACAAACAGGAAAGAGTAAGCTGGGACAAACTCGGAAAAGCATACAAACGTGACATAATCGACGAATACTGTGATGAAGTAATAAAAAGAGTGGATGCAGAGAAAATCAGAGAAGCAAAACTTAAAGTAGTGCTTGACTGTGGATCAGGAGCAGCATGTGGAACAACACCATACATCATAAGAAAACTGGGCTGTGAAATAACAACCCTTAACTGTCAGCCAGATGGAGCATTCCCTGGAAGAAACCCAGAACCAACCGAAGACAACCTTCAGGACCTGATAGCAGTCGTTAAGGCAACAGGTGCAGACATAGGTATTGCACATGATGGGGATGCAGACAGAACCATATGTATAGATGAGAAAGGACAATTCGTATTTGGTGACAAATCATTTGCACTGGTAGAAAAATCCATGTTAGAAAAGAATAATGGTGGAAAAATCGTTACAACAGTAGCTACCAGTAATGCAATT
>ODAI013343990.1_pt1 | contig 16412 bp, 11 predicted proteins | sample 1539321 | NCBI WGS metagenome assembly ODAI01 (sample SAMN02144231, study PRJEB22623) | gut metagenome | biome: sheep rumen | host: Ovis aries | place: New Zealand | reverse complement strand
TGGCTCCCGACGGCGCAGAGGACGCATGGTATCCCGATCGCGTCCGCCACCTCCTTGTCGTGCACCGCGTCGCCTATCATGACGAATTTCGCATCCGCGTCGCGCGAGCGCAGCTCGGCGAGGAACTCACGCGCGCGGACGACCTTCGACGCGCCGTGCAGGTTGTCTGAGCCGCAGATGCGCTCGAAGTATCCGTCGATGCCGTACTCCTTCGTCTGCGCGTCGAGGAGATCCTGTCTGAGCGCGGAGAGTATCGACTGGCGGCACCCCGCCGCCTTCGCCATGTCGAGCGCGGCAAATGCGCCGCGGTTCAGCGACTTCGGCTGGCGGAGGTACGTCTCGTGGTATTCGCGCGCGATCGCGTTCCATTCGTCCTCGTCGTGCGCGGTGATTCCGATCTTGTCGTAGAACGGACGCACCGGGAACGCGAAATTGTCCAAGTAGAACGGCATTCCGATCGGCGTTCCGCCGCGCTCGGCGATCATGATGTTCAGCGTCGCGAGCGCCGCCTCGGTGTCGTCGAGGAGCGTCCCGTTCCAGTCCCAGATGATGTGAACAGCATCCAACGTCTCAATTCCTTTTCGTCGTTTCCCGTTCATTTCTCGGATGGTTTGAGCACAATCACTCCGTCCTGACGCGCGGACCAGCTGTAGTTCGCAATCTCGCCCATAACTATCTTCAGGATATCACCGACCCTTATATTGGAACATGTCATAGGCGGAAGAATCGGATAGCCCGATGTTCCAGCAGGTTCGGTCGCGAAAAGCAACGCGCTTTCATCAGGATAGGACTTAGAGAACTCCACCTGAACGAACAGCAGAAGATCCATCAACGTCCATTTCCCACCGGAGGGGATGCACAACTCAGACAAGTCCATTTGGAGCTTGGATTCCACGCTGAAGGCCCCGGAGGCGATGTCTAATGGCGAAAGAACACGCTCAAGGGACTGAGAATACCTTTTCTCGACGGCTGCCGGGTCGTCGAGAGTGTCCTTCCCGAGGTCAAGGAGTCTGCGATGCCCCCTCTCGTCCGGGGAAAAAGAGTAAAATCCGCACCTCCACCACCCCGGGCCACCGATTCCGCCGAAGCCGCGTTTCCTGACCGACAGAATGTCATGCCCGGCAGACAACCCCTTTTCGTCCGAATGCCAGATAATCGCTCCACGCTGATCGACGCAGACAACCGCCGCTCCGCCTGGCAGTCCTGGTTCGACATGACGAGAAATGAATCGCACGCACCCAAACATATATTCGGCATCACCGAGAACTTCCCGATATCCATTCGTCGCAACTGCGTGCGACAGGACATTTGTCGCGATACGGAAGATATCCTCTTCTGTTGTCAATCCGTACAGACAACCGTCCGGTCCCGTCCGAAACCCTCGAAGGCCCGGCGAGTTGGTCGTCATTACCCAACGGACGAAATCCTCATCCGTCTTTGACAGCTTCGGCCCCACTTCAAGAGTCGCCGCGGACGAGGCGACGCCCATGAGAAGCAGGAGCGAGGCGATTGCCGGCTTGAACTTCTTCCCAAGATACCTCAGTCCCGACTCGAGGTCGGAGAACCTGCCGTCGAGCTGCGCCTCATAGAGCTCTGCAAGAGCTCTGCCCATCGCGGGGCCTGGCTTCATGCCTTGCGCGATCAAGTCACGCCCCCTCACTATCGGCTTCGGGGCGGAATCCTCGACCTCGAGCCGCTTCGCCTGCTCTGCAAGCCACTTCAGGGGCTCTGGCTCCGACGGAAAAGGCGGCCTGCCGGCGTCGTCTGCCGCGGCGACGCGCAGGAGGCGGTCGATGCGGATGACCTTCGCGGCAAGCCGCCTTATCGCGCCATCCGACGACTTGTCCTTCCACATGGCGAAGGGCCGCATGTGTAGCCGCACGAGCGGGGGAATCTCCTTGAGAAGCCGCTCCTCGTTCGTGAGGCGGCGCAGGAACGACAGCGTCGGCTCGACGCCGCGCTCGTCGTGCCCGAGCGAACGGATGCGCTTCTTCACGGGGTCGTAGAACGAGCAGTCGGGCTTGCCGAAGTCATGGCAGAGGACTGCGAGCCCGACGAGCAGATCCTCTGCGTCGTCGCCGATGCGAGACGCGGCGAACGCGTCGAGGCAGCAGAGCGTGTGGTTCCAGACGTCGCCTTCCGGATGCCACTCCGGCGCCTGGTCGCATCCTATTAGCCGCTCGAGCTCTGGGTAGTACTTCACCCACCCGACGTCGCGCAGGAAGTTGAGCCCCTTCGAGATTTTTACGCCTTTCAGAATCAGCTTCGACCACTCGCCGAAAAGACGCTCGCTCGCAAGGCCCTCCGGCGTCATGGCGCGGCAGACCTCGATCGTCTCTGGAGCGGGATCAAGATCAAATCGGGCGACGAACTGCATTCCTCGGAGGACGCGCAGCGGGTCTTCGCAGAAATGGTCGGAGACGTGGCGGAGAATGCGCTTCTCGAGGTCGGCGCGTCCATTCCACGGGTCGACGATTTCGTCCGTAAGCGGATCGCGGTATATGGCGTTGACGGTGAAGTCGCGCCTTGCGGACGCGTCGCGGACGGTCAGCGTCGGGTCGTACTCCATCTCGAACGCGCGATGCCCGAGGCCAAGCTTCGTCTCGCGGCGCGGAATCGCCACGTCGACGTCGAGATGCGCGAGCTTTATGACACCGAAGCTCGCGCCGACGAGATCGAGGTCGAATTTCTTTGCGAGCGCGGCCTTGAGGTCGGCAGGCGCGATTCCAAAACACTCGACGTCAAAGTCCTTTGGGTCTCCGCCGAGAATGGAGTCGCGAACGCAGCCGCCGACAAGAAGCGCGCGGCCACCCGCCGCCTTCACGATCTGCGCGACTTCGCGCACCGCCTCCATACCCGATGTCGTATCCATGTCACATGCCATCGAGTGCGGAGATCCACGAAAGCTCACGGCGGCGCATCCGCGCATAGTCGCGAGACGAAAAATCGTCGGCGCCGGAAAGATGGTCTATGCCGTGGGCGATGTAGAGAAGAAGCTCCTTCGCGGGCGACCAGCCCCTGCGCTTCGGCGCCACCTTCTGCGCCCTGTCGCAGTTTACATACACCTCTCCGTAGACGCCCGGCTCCTCGCCCGGCATCGGATCATACCCCTGCGTTATCGCGTCCGTCGGCCCCTCCGCGCCGTTGACGGCGAGATGCACCTCCGCCGAAGATGCGTCGTCCTGGAGAATTACGGTAACTTCGCGGAACGGCACGCCTATGCGCGCCGACGACTTCGCCGCGAAAAACGCCGCGGCGGATCTGACGCGGGCCCTGCTCAGCCCGAGCGCCTTCGGAAGCGTCCCGTCAACTGTGATTCTCGGCTTCATGTGCATACAGTGCAGAACTTCCTGATCGGGCAGCCGTCGCACTTCGGACGCACCGGCGCGCAGCGCGTCTGCCCGAACGAGACGAGGTGGCTGTTCCATGTCTTCCAATATTTGACGGGGAGAAGCTTCCTCAAAGTCATCTCCGTCTCGAGCGGCGTCTTGGTCTTGATGAGCCCAAGGCGGTTGCAGATGCGGTGCACATGTACGTCGACGCAGATAGCGGGAAGGTCAAAGCCGACTGCGACGGTGAGGTTCGCTGTCTTGCGCCCGACGCCCGGCAGCTCGCACAGCGCCTCGACCGTATTCGGCAGAACGCCGCCAAATTTATCCTTGAGGACTTTCGGAAGCGCTTTAAGATGCTTCGCTTTGTCGTGGTAGAAACCGACGGGGAAGATCAGCTTTTCTATTTCCTTTGCAGTCAGCCGCTCAAGGTCTTCCGGCGCAAAGCATTCGCCCTTCGCCTTTGCGAAGAGCCGACGCACTGCGCCTGCGGTGCAGGCGTCCTTCGTGCGAGCGGAGAGGATCGTCCCTACGAGAACACAGAAAGGGTCCTTCGTCTGCGACTCGATGAGTTCGATGATCGGCGCGGAATGCGCCTTGAATTCCTTCTTCAGCGCACGGTCAACGGATGGTATGTCGGCAATGGTCATGATTATGTCCGGCCTGTCAAAAGCCCATCACAAAGTCGCCGTACCGCACAACTTGGTCATCGTGGGACAGCAGCTTAATATCCTCGGACATGGCCTGGGCAACCAGCATCCTGTCGAATGGGTCGCGATGAAGCCACGGCAATGCGCCGACTTTCTGCGCATGAATTGATGAAAACACCAGCTCGCGGATATTTGACGCCTCTGCATCCATCCTAACTTCGTCTGGCGTGCAGGGCATCAAATCCGGCTTAAGAGCATGCTTTATCGAAATCTCCAATATAGATACGGGGCTGAAGAACAGTTCTGAACCTGGGTCAAGCAAAACTGAACGCACATTCTGCGGCAGTCTTGAACTGTCTTCGAGGAACCAGATCAGGGCATGGGTATCAAACAATATCCGCATAAAACCCTGCCTCGATCTCCTTGTCCAACGCCTTGTCCTGCTTCTCCCAGTCCTTAGGGAAACTCCACTTCCCCTTCGACTTGCCGGCAATTGCCTTGGGATGCGCATCCGCCAACGTGAGGGCAAAGGGAATCCCCTTCACTTTCCTGCATTGCTGGAAAAACACCCTTACGGCAGTTGACATATCAATACCAAGCGACGAAAAAATACTCGCCACCTCTTCTTTAAGAGGGCGATCCACTCGTATCTGTATCAAGGACTGTTGTACCATGGCAACCGCCTTTCTCTTGTAATGACATTGGCATTATATCATATTTATTTTGTAATTGTCAATCACCCTCTCTCTGAACTATATACAAAAAACATCTCAAAAAGAAAAAGCACAAATAGCGCAATCGCGAGACTGCGTACAATACGATACAGACAACAGGGTCGTCAGCGCACGCTACTTCCTGATCACGCCGTCGCCGGTGATGGTGTACTTGTATGTCGTGAGCTCTTCGAGACCCATCGGACCGCGAGCGTGGAGCTTGTCAGTGGAGATGCCTATCTCCGCGCCCATGCCGAATTCGCCGCCGTCGGTAAAGCGCGTAGAGACATTGTGGTATACCGCGGCAGAATCGACGTCGCGCAGGAACTCCGCGGCGCGCTCCTCGTCGCTCGTGACGATGCAGTCGGAGTGGTGTGAGGAGTGTTCGTTTATGAAGTCGATTGCAGCGCGGTAGTCGGCCACCTTCGCGACATTGATGTCGAGCGAAAGATACTCCGTCCCCGCCTCGTTCTCGTGAAGCGTCACGCCCTTGTCCTTCGCCCACGCCTGCACCATGGGCATAAAGAGCGGCGCAAGCTTCTCGTGGACGAGAAGGCACTCGGCGGCGTTGCAGACGCCGGGACGCTGGGTCTTCGCGTTGTCGAGGATCGAGAGCGCCATCGAAAGATCGGCCTTGTCGTCAACATAGATGTGGCACACGCCCTTGTAGTGCTTGAGAACAGGGACGAGCGCGGCCTCGCACATCGCGCGGATGAGCCGTTCGCCGCCGCGCGGAATCGCGACGTCAACAAGCCCCACGGCGCGGACGAGCTCTGTTACCGCCGCATGGTCAAGCGTCTCGACAAGCTGAATAGAGTCAATTAGGGTCGAGCAGAGTCCCTTAGAACCATCCGACCCAACGCCAACACCTTTCGACCCGACACTATCCGACACTGACCCGACGCTAATTGACTCTAATCCATCGCGGACGGCGGCGGCGAGGGCCTTGTTCGACTCTATCGCCTCCTTGCCGCCGCGCAGGATCACGGCATTGCCGGTCTTCAGGCAAAGCGCAGCCGTGTCGATGAAGACGTTCGGGCGCGACTCGAAGACGACTGCGATCACTCCGAGCGGCACGCGCACCTTGCGGATATTTATCCCGCTCGGGCGCTCGCGAGTCCATATCGTCTCTCCTACGGGATCGGGCAAGGTCGCGACATGCCTGACGCCGGCGACCATCGCCTCGAACCGCGCGGGCGTGAGCGTCAGGCGGTCGAGCATCGCAGGAGAGATGCCCGCCTCCTTCGCATGCGCCAAGTCGATGCCATTCGCGGCGACGATTGACGCGCGGTTCTTCTCAAGGGAATCTGCGATGGCGAGAAGCGCGGCGTTCTTCTCGTCCGTCGTCTTCTTCGCAAGACCGGCGGCAGCCGCGCGGGCCTTTGTCGCCATGTCAAGTATGGTGTCGTGTACGTTCATCTGCGCGTTGGCCTCTCGAATTGCCTAATTGTATCAAGTAGATATTCCGCAAGATCGGGATCGACCTCGAAGATGTTGTCCCTCTCGGAATACGTGATGTTGTTGATGTTCGCCTTTACCGCTATAAAGCGCTTGTATTCCTTCTTGTTCTTCTCGGACTTGCCCCACTTCTCGCGATCGAGAACGCCGCGGTTCACGAGATCCTGGAAGATGTCGTTGATGTGCGCGGGGTCAATGTCCATGCGCTGCGTGTGGATGTCGGCCCACTCGTCCTCCTTGTACTTCTTGGCGAAGTCGTCGGAAATCTGCGGGCTAGTCCCCTTCTTGATCTCGACATGCCCCGAGCCCGCGAGCGACAGCGACACGCGGCGCACCGGCTTGCGGTTCGTGTTGTAGTAGTGTATCTCCATCCAGTTGAGGTTGCTCTGCTCGACCGTGATGTAGGGATTCACCCAGAACGGCCCGCAGCCGACTACCAGGAACAGCATTGCGCATGCTGACAGCGCACCTACGCGACTGCAAATTGCTTTCATGTCGACTCGCCTCCTCTCGAGACACGCCCCTTTACGAACCCTGCTTGTCGCCACCCTTGCCGGCGGCATCGAGAATCTTCACGCCGAAGGCGCCTGCGAGAAGCGACTTGAGGTCGATGCCGAGGCCCTTAGAGAGACCGTCTGAAAGCTGGACAGATTTGTCGATCACCCCTGCGGCAATCGCACCGGACTGGTCGCCGTACATCGTGATGTTGCCGACCTTCGTGTACGCCTCGGCAATGCCCTTCGCGATGTCGGGCAGCTGCTCGCAGTAGACCTTGGCGACCTGGAGCTGGAGGTCCATCTTCGCGGCCTCGCCGTACTTCGCCATCGCCTCCGCCTTCTTCTCGAGACCCTCCGCCTCGGCGAGCGCCTTGAGCTTGATCGCTTCGGCCTCGGCCTGGCCCTTGGCGGCGATAACCGCCGCCTCGTTCTCGCCCTTGACGCGCTCCGCCTCGGCAAGCGCCTTCTTCGCGTCCGCCTCGCGCTCCGCCTCGGCGAGACGCGCCTCGGCCTCCTTCGTGCGGCGGTAGAGATCGGCCTCGGCAAGCTTGGACTGCTGGAAGAGCGCCGCCTGCGCGTCCTGCTCGATTGCGTACTTCTTGGCGTCCGCCTCCTTGCGAACGTTCGCGTCGAGTTCCTTCTCCTTGATGGCCACCGCGCGTTCCTTCAGCTCGATCTCCTTCTCCTGGCGGGCGATGTTCGCGTCGCCGAACTTGACTTCCTTGACCTTGCGCTGCTCTTCGGCCATGATGCCCTTCGCGGCCTCTGCGATCGCGAGCTGGGTGTCGGCCGCCTTCTTGAGTTCGGCCTTCTTGATCTCAAGCTCGTTCTGCTTCTTGGCGATCTCCGTCTGGGACTCGACATCGGCGTCGTTCGCCTCCTTCGCAGCCTGTGCGCGCGCCACTGCGACGTCGCGCTCCGCGTTCGCGCGGGCGATCGCCGCGTCCTTCGATATCTGCGCGATGTTGTCGATACCGAGGTTCTCGATCGCCTTGTCGTTGTCCGAGAAGTTCTGGACGTTGAACGAGATGATCTCGAGGCCCATGCGGGCGAGATCGGGATCGGCGTTCGTCTTCACCATGTCCGCGAACTTCTGGCGGTCTAGCACCATCTCCTTCGTGTGCATCTGGCCGACGATCTCGCGCATGTTGCCCTCGAGCACCTCCTTCGCGACACCCGCGATGTAGTTCGGCGCGGCGTTGAGGAAGTTCATCGCGGCAAGGTCGATCTTCTCGGGATCGCGGCCGACCTTGATGTTCACGACCGCATCGACGTTGACGTTGATGAAGTCGGCGTTTGGAACCGGTTCGGAGGTCTTCACGTCGACCTGGATCAGCTCAAGCGTAACCTTGTCGAGCCGTTCGAGGAAGGGAATGCGGAAATTCGCCCCGCCGATTACGGTGCGGCGCTTGAGGCCGGAGATGATGTACGCCATGTCCGGCGGTGCCTTAACGTAGGAAATGACGATGAGAATGACGAGAAAAAGAACGCCGGCGGCGATCAGCATGGGCTCGATAGGCATGGTTAGTCTCCTTTTTTGCTGTTGCACATGTCCATTGACACGTGAAAGGAAATTATACCACATTCCGCCGCTGAATGGGCGGAGAAATCAGAGGAGCCGCGGCAAATGCGCCGCCGAATGCGGCGGACTCCTACCGATGGTAGTAGTTCGGGGCAATGTCGGCCTTGCCGTTCGAATAGCGGTAGACGCGCTGGATGGCATAGCCGCCGCCAGAGCCCTTCCCGGTCTTGATGGCATGGCCCTGGCCGTTGACGATCGCATTGATGCCGACGAGCGGACCGTCTCCGTTCGCGATCTCGACGGTGCAGGCGTTCTCGATCACGACGCCGGGCGAATCGGGAACCTCGACCGCATCGTCGAGGAAGACGCTGTTCCCGTTAGTGTTGATGAAAACGTCGTAGACACCTAAGCCCACGGCATAGTGGCGCTTCACTCCGTCCGAGACCTTGTAGGCCGCATATCCCTTCTTCTTCCCACCGTGCGACATCCACGTCGCGTTGCCCGGCGGATCGTAGCATTTCTCGTTCTGCAGGAAGAAAACTTTGCCGTCCTCGCCGTTCCAGAGGACGTCATGCTCCTGGAAGTGCTCGACGAAAAGCCCATAGCACGACACGCCGTCGCCGTTCACCACGATTCCGTTCTTCGAAGTGTTGGCCGTCCAGCCGGTGTGGTCTCCGTGATCGGCGCGCCATATCCACGTGTGGTCAACGACGACGTCGTTCGCATTGACCTCGAGGCAGACATCCGTCTTGCCGGGTTTGCCAGTGCCGCCTACGCGGTAGACGAGATCGACGAGGAAGATCGGATCGTCGACATGACGCCGTTCGGACTTCTTCACCCCAACGACGACAAAGCGCTTCGACGCACGCTCCGCATCGAAGATGAGCCCCGCGATCACGATTCCGTCAGCGTCCGCGCATTTAAGCGCCGCATCGCCGTTCTCCGGAACTATCGTCGCCTCGCCAATGCCGAGAACGACAGTGCCTGGCTTCGCCACCATTATGGGTTCGGCGACGCGGTAGATGCCAGGAGTGAAGAGGACGTTCTTTCCTGCGGCAAGCGCGGCGTTCAGCGACTTTGCGTCATCCTTTCCCTCCTTCGCCACATGGAAGTCGCGCGCAAGGTCGAGTATCTTCCCCTCGCCCATGCCGCCGTTGGCGCGTCCTTCGCCCCAGCTTACGCCCTTCGCTCCGCGGCGAATCGCCGGCACGAACACCTTGAACTTCCCGCCGTCGACAAACAGAAATGGCTTCTCGCGGGCAATCTCCGTCTCGTCGACGATGGTCGTGCAGCCGCCCGCACGCCAGTTGGACGAAACGCCCTCCACGGACGTCGGCGCACAATTGGCGAGGAGCTTGCCGCCGTCCTTGCTCGTCGCGGCGAAATCGCCCTCGCAGCCCACGACCACCTGATTCCAGTTGATGCCGTAGATTCCGTCTCCAAAGTTGTTGTTGCGGTAGAAATACTGCTGCTGCGAGTAGGAGCCCGCGGGCTTCTCGAACACGCAGTCCGCCACGAATCCGCCGGAAGCCCAGCCGCAGTACCAGTCGAACACCGACTTGCGGAAGACATGAAGCCGTCGCGCGGGAGCCGCCTGCGAAACCGCCCACTGGAAGTTGAAGTACGGATCGGCGTTGTTGTCGGTGTCTGCGATAGAGACGTTCTCGATCCCCACCCAGAAGTTGCACGTCGCGTTGTTCTTGTCGAGCGCGGCAGGCGTCTTGATGTTGGCGAGCTTCACCTCGTCTGGCGTACGCCCGAGCCCGAGAACCTGGGTGTAGTAGCCGACGTTGAGCGTGCCCGCCTTCGTGTAGTCGCCGGGAAGGAAGAGGAACGCCTGTCGCTCAGGCCCGAACTGGCGGTAACGCTGTCGCTTAAAGACCGTCTCGAACGTCTCGGCGACTTTCTTCATGTCGTCGTCCGGGGAGAAGACGTGCACATTCGGCCCCAGCGCGGAAGTCTGCGACGGAGTTGCCGCAAGTGCGGCGGAAAAAAGCAGCATGGCGGTTGTCATTTTTTGTCAGGTTTGTATTGCGAGCCGTATACGGAAAGGGAAAAGAGGGAAATGCCGTAGCCCGTGTTGCGGCGGAGTCCCTTGACGCGGAGCTTTCTCGCGGCGGAGGGCTTAAGCTCGACGGTCTCGGTTCCGCCCTTCCCTCCACGCACACTTGCAGCCGTCGTCCACGTTTCGCCGTCTGCGCTCACCGCTATGTCGTAGTCAGTTGCGCGGGCGTTCTCCCACACAAGAACCGCACGTGTCACCGTGTAGACATCGCCGATATCTACCTCGATCCACTCGCCGTCCTTGTGCGCGCTTCCCCAGCGCGTCTTGGGATCTCCGTCGACTGCATTTTCCGCGCCAAGCCCCGCGTTCTCCTGTGACGACGCCCTTGCCGCGCGGCCTCTCGCGAGATCGACCTCGGAGAGTGGCTTGGCCGAGACGTGCATCGTCGCCTCCTTGCCGCCAAGCGAAATCGTAAGATCGCCCTCCCCGGCGGAATCGGCAACAAGAAGACCGCCCTTCTTAAGCGAGCAGAACGCGGGCTTGCGAACGAGCTTCACGCCCTTCACCGGCATAGCGCCGCCGAACTGGTCTTTTGCGGACGGAGTCAGCTTGAAGCTGTGTCCGACGGCAAGCTCGACCGATTTGGGGCCAAGAGAGAACGACACGACCTCAAGCTTCTCCTCTGGCGCAGGAGCGGACACGTTCTTCTTTGGAACGGCTGCCGCGTCCCATGCCGGAAGCGACAGAACCGCCTGGCGTGCGCGGCCGCTTACAGAAAGCACTCCAGGCGCTGCGTCAAGCGTAAACAGCGTCGCGCCCTTCGCGTCAAAGAATCTTACCTTGCGCGGCGCCTTTTCGGCGTTCCACGCCATGTACGTGCGCTTGCCGTTCTTCACGAAAGCGCGCGCAGCCGGGAAGTCGGCGCGAACGGAGAAGTCGAGCTCGCCCCACGAAAGGTGGCTGTGCGTAGCCCAGTAGGTGAGATGTCCCGTGTCGGCGTTCTTCACGACGCCGCGCCCTTCGCGCTCGAGCTTGTCGAATATCGCCGCAGCCTGCTCTGGATCGCTGCGCTGGAGGTAGCTGAGCACGACGTTTCCTAATGAGGCGTTGCCGAGCTCTCCGTCCCAGCCGGACACGTGCTTCGAGCCCCACATCGTGTCGTAGTCCCATTTCGCGAACTTGAGGTCTTCGCTCAGGTAGTCGAGTGCAGGCGAGTTTGGAAGCCACTGTATCGAATGCATCCACACGGGGTCGCCGCTGAAGTAAGTCCACCAGCCGACGCCGTGGCAAGTGAGGTTGGAGTTGTAGGGCTTCGTGTACTTCGTGTAGTCGATGTTCTTCCTGTCGCGGTCGAACCAGTATTCCGCCGTACCGCGCGCCTCGCTTACGTAGCCGAAGATGCCGGCGTCGCGCATATCGTCGTCTCCAAGGGCGAGCCCGAGGAGGTAGAGTCCGCCCCAGCCCTGCATTGCCTCGCTCGAGGATTCCTGTCCATTGCCCGCGCCGTCGCCGATCCCGCCGGCGAACGAATGGCCCGCCCAAGGGTCGAACGTGCGGAAGAGCGGGAAGCGCTTGTCTGTGCGGTCCCAGTTCGCATAGTCCTTCGCGATGAGCTTAAGCATCCCGCCGAAGCGGGCCTTGAAGTCTTCGTCGACAAGGCAGAGGAGCGCACCGGACCACGTGAAGTAGCCATAGTGGAAATGGTGGTCGTTGAAAGCGTCGGAGTCGTAGCTCGTGTTCTCACCGACGAGTCCGCCCCAGCGGGGGATGTAGGAGAAGTAGAACTTGTCCTCGCCCGGAGTCCACGTGAGCCAGTCCTCGAACTGGGCGCGGAGTCTTTCGCGCGCCTTCGCGAACGTCGCCGCATCGCCGATCTCGCACGCGGCCATCATCGCTCCCGCCATCTGGAAAAGCCCTTTTCCGCCCCAGTAAGTGTCGCTGCCGAAATTGCCGCGCTCCGCGTAGTCAGCGAGCAGACGGCGAAAGAGATCGGCGCGGTACGGAGAGGCCGCGGAGTCCCCCTCGCGCGGCGCGGCCCAGCATGGCAGCAGGCCGGGAAAGTCGTAGACTATTGAGAGCGAGTTGCCGGCTGCGATGCGCTGCTCGCCGCGCGGCGTGAGCCACGAGATCCCGTCCATCGTCTTGAACTGCGGACTCGTCCTTCGGAGATGGTGCGGCTGAAAGCCCTGGAGCGCAATAGGGTTCTTCGTCCCGCCTGTCAGATCCTCGGTTTTGACGTTCCAGGTCGTTGTCAGCTCTGCCGTCTTCTCGTCGTACTTCCAGTCGACACGCGTTGAGCGAATGATTGCCGTTGCGTAGGGAGCGAGACGGGAGAAGTCGGCGCGCGAAGGGAGAAGCCCGATCACAACGTAGGAGCGCCCGTCCTCCCACACGCCGTAATGGTCGTCTCCAACCTTGAGGACATAGCCGCTCGCGGATTTCTCGACCACTTCGCCCGGACCGTTCTCAGGAGCCACCGCAACCTTGACGCCGGAATACTCGACCCACGTGAACGGGGAACCGTGGACGAGCGTGGTGCGCATGCTCTTCGCGCCGTCGCGCAGAAGCATCTCGACGTCCCAGTCGTGCCAGCTTTCCACGAGCGTCGCATCGGGGTTGAAAGCGCCTTTCGCGCCGACGACGACGGCGCTGCGCTCCTTAACCTCGGTGCCGTCGTCGATCCAGTACGTCGGGAACGCGACGCGCACGCCTGACGCGCCGATTACGACCTTGGCGGGATAGCTCCAGAGGTTGCCGGTCCAGCGGCTCACGAGCGCGTCCGTCCACCAGTCGTTCGTCGGGAGGGGAAACGATTTCTTGTCGACGAGGTAGATCGGGCGGTTCTGCATGATGCGGCTCTGGTCTCCGCGGCGCACGACCTTCCCGTCCGCGCCGAACGTCCGCGCCTTGCTCCACGGGGTGTACGAGGCGTAGCTCGCATCACCCTCGCGCAGTATCTCCTGTGCATACCCCGCCCAGGCCACGGCCGAAAACGCCGCGACAGCTGTCAAAAAACGCTTCATACCAACCGTTACCTGACGAAGATCGCTAATCCGCTGCCGCCGACGGTCACAGAGCCGCCACCCACAATAAACTCGGGGTTGGTCTCTGCCGTGTAGGTGCCAGACCTAAAACGAGATCCGTTGACGACAAGTGCAGGCGTTGTCAACTTAAATCCGTCCGTGTAGACTTTCTGCGCGCCATCCTCCGCCGAGAGGCTGAGCGACGCGATCTGAACATCCCTCGTCAGGCGAATTGCACCATGTCCCGAAAGCTCCCACTTGGTCTTCTTCATGGCAGAAATGCTGTCACCATTCTGCCTTGCCGGGAGATGGGTGGCGGAAGGAACCGCCGCAGAATTGGTGGCAACGCGCCAAGGCTGAATCTCATCGCCATAGCGCCATTCGTTGTAGACCTTGACGACAGGAGCGGAATTGCCTTCAACAAGGCAGACAGTTCCTGCCGCACCAGGCGTGAGGTCATTCAAATTAGCCTGTTCTTGATTCTGCATCGAACCACCGAACGCGCGAATTTCGCCAGAGAAGGAAGAGAACTCCGAATTCGCCCCAGTCAACGCAACCTTTACGCGGCCACCGCTGCCGGGACCATAGAGGCCGTTATTTCCGCCGTCGGCGTCAATGCGCCCTGATCCAACGAGGGATCCAGCCGTAATGTTGACGGCTCCACCCGAACCAGCGCCGCCAATCGCTTCCTCCGCGTCAAGTGCATAGCCAAAGCCGCGAGAGCATATCGTACCATTGACGGTAAGCGTTCCAGCGACGACAAGTTTCACAATGCCGCCGCCGGCATACTGATTACCATTACCCCAGCCGCCTGAGCCGTAGGAAAACGGGTCAAGAATAGAACCATAGGTATTGACCGAAGAGAAGTTTGCCGACGGTATATGACCACCCTCACCAGCGAAGGAACCGCCCGCTTCGCGCAAATAGCCCGGTCCATTGCCCCGTGAATATCCACGGGATGCGGTTGCAACACCATCTCCTCCGGCACCAGCATTGACAGACGCGCCGACAGCAATAGTCATATTCCCACCAACCGAAACGTTAATTGCCTTGTCCGGGGTTGCCGACGAACCTTGATGCGTCCAGGTGCCGCCCTGCAAATCAACATCGCCAGTGACCATCAAAGTGCTGTTTGACGCCGTCTGGAACGAGACAGTTACATTGCCGATCTGCGTCCACGAGGCGACAGTCGCATTTGCGATATCCCAGTTCAGCGCGTTCTTCTTGACCAACTCAACGACATGGACTGCATCGGATGACGTCGGCACTGTGCCCTTCGACCAGTTGGCGGCGACGGACGCGCTGGAGGAAACCGAGCCATACCAGACGTTGCCGTCGGCGACCGCATAAAAACCCTGGGGCTGCGTCGAATCGAAGACGGCTTCCGGGTCATCAGACGCACCAAGACGGAACTTCCAGTAGGTCATTGTGCCTTCCGCGCCTGTGAGCGCCGCCGGGTATGTCGTCCCGTCCTGAGGTGTCGCGGCGACAAGAGTCTCGGTAGTCAGATTGTCGGGATCGGCTCCGGAAAGCAGATAGAGCGCTTTCCCGCCGGAAACGCCGACCTTTACGGAAAGTGCTGCAGTAAGTCCAGAAACGACGGCCGAGGAAGTGTTATCGAAGGACGCCGCGACAGCCACTTCCTTAAGCGTGAGCGTGACGGTATGTGCTTCCGTATTCGTCGAAATCGAGACGCGATCAACGTCGGTGTCTTTCAACTTCGCTCCGTCCACGACAATCTGGCCTTCTATGAAGACGGCGTTGAATTCCGTCTCGAACGCGGGCGGTTCGCCGGCGGGATCGTAGTTATAAGTGTAAGTGCAGGCAGCGCCGGACTTGAAATTGAAGAGAGGTTTCGAACCATAGAATCCGCGCAGGTTGAAATCATTGCTACGCGTGGAAACGATGTCGGAGCCCCGTACGATGATAGCAATATTCTCCCCGCCGTTGACGTATGTGGTGGCCGAGAGCGTGCCGCCGTTGCGGACCTCGCGCGGACCCGGATTGATTTCACCGCGCGATATAAAAGATCCTCCGTCAATGGTTATGTCATAGTTGTTAAAGGAAATCCCGTCGCCGCGCTCGCAGCTTTTCCCCGCAGGAATCAGTATCGTGTCCGAAGTCGTCGGTACCGAGCCGGATGTCCAGTTGCCGGCCTTACTCCACGAATTATCTATGCTTCCCGTGAACACGGCAGAGCAGTCAGAGGCATAAAATGAACCAATAGAACTTTGCGCAACGATTTCTCCTCCAACCTTTACGCCAAAGCAGAAATAATATTGCGTAGCATCGGTCAATCCGGTAATAGCTTTTGTGAACGCAGCGCCTGCGGCAATTGTCCCAACGGCTTCTTCGCCGTTCGCAAGATCGATCCCTTCGGCAGTCGTAGCATAGGCAGCCACAACTGTTGCATTCCCTTCGCCAAGGACGCGCAGCACGGCGGAAAGTGTTGCAGAGGAAGAGGTAACCGCCGTAGCAACTGGAGTGGCAAACCGCCAACCGGGCTGTGCATTCAAGGTGACCGTAGTCTTGCCATCGGCGGTGGAAACCGAAAATGCGCTTTCAAAATCTGTCTTGGAAGCGATCGCAGCGCCGTCCAGCTTGAAATTTGATTGAGAAAAATAGCTACTCCACACATCATCAACCGACTTTTCGCCGTTCACAATGAAATTTCCGGCGTTACCGGTCAGGAAGTCAACCGTAAAAGTATCCTCTACCATTCTGCTTGCGAGGTTGAACGTACCGCCATCAATCACAAGTCGTCCGGTCCTATTTTCAGAACGAATTCGCTCGCACGAACCAAGAGAGAGTGTCCCGCCATTGGAAACCGTTATCGTTCCGTTGATTTGCATCCAGGAGTTGCCGTCCGTCTGCGTCAACGAACCGTTTGCCGTGATGGTGAGCGAGCCGTTGATGGAGAGATCTCCGCCCGGCTTGTACACCACATCGGCACCCGAGATGATGATGTCATCGGCGTTGCTCGGGACTGCGCCTGTATCCCAGTTCGTCTCTGTATACCAGAGGCCATCAGCCGGATCGGCATTTCCCGTCCATGTGACAGTTCCTGCGAGAAGTTGTCCCGCTATTGCGGCGATTGCGATTGTGACGAGTTTTTTCATGGCTTTCCCTTTCTGGTGGCGCTATTATAGCATAAGCCGTTGTTTGGCTGATATCTATTTAAGCACAAAAAATGTGCCCTTTTGCGTCGTATGTTC
>ODAI013257938.1_pt1 | contig 16412 bp, 20 predicted proteins | sample 1539321 | NCBI WGS metagenome assembly ODAI01 (sample SAMN02144231, study PRJEB22623) | gut metagenome | biome: sheep rumen | host: Ovis aries | place: New Zealand | reverse complement strand
GCTGCACGAGCATGGCTTTGCGATTTAAGGCGGTGATAATATGATAACAGAAGAATATCATGTTTCCCCTGATGGCGAACGAACCAGAGATAGTCTTGGTCAATCGTGGACTACGATAAACTTTACGACTGATGCCGTGATAAATGGTGTAAAGATACCACTGTGGAAATTTGGGGCATATGAGCGCACGATTGGGTTGGAAGTATCTGTGGATGGCGCGGTCGTGCATACGACAAGCAGAGTACTGGATGCCGATACTCCGCAGCAGACAAAATTTTTCCAAAGCTTTGATGCACAGGTATCAGTCGGCGCAGGCAGTGTGCTTGTTCTGAGTGTCTTTGGTATTGGCGGAGGCGGAGGCAACTCAGTTTATACGTACAGAACAAGGTATTACTTTACAGGGTTTGCGATGCCGTTTGGATATTTTTATATGAAAAGCACGACCGACTGGGATATGTTTGAAACGGAGTGTATCTTGGATATCAGTTATGCGCCAATTTGGGTAGTTGACGGGCAGAATGACGGGTATCCGCGTATAGTCGGGTATGATGCAGTCGAGTTTGAGGAATTTGAGAAAGATGCGGACGGTTATCCTTTGAACTGGGGCGTCTGGAAGTTAGATGGCCAAAACGACGGTTATCCGTGGCCTACGGGATTTATACCAAGTCATGCAGTAGGCGGCGGCATATATAAAAAAATAAACGGAATATTATATCCCGTTTCGATATATAAAAAAGTCAACGGAGTGTTATATCCGGTTTTGATATACAAAAAAGTCAACGGAAGTCTGGTGCCGATATGATAGACAGAAAAAAAGAGATAATGAACATCTTGAACGACAAAACGCTTGAACCGACGGTCGATGAATTTTTATTTATTGAGGGTCAGCTTGAAGCATTAAAAAAATTGCCGTTCATAAAATTCGACAAAAACAACCCCGAGCGGCAGAAGACAACACCTGCGGCGAGGTTATATAAAGAACTGCTTCAACAATATACAAATATTTTAAAAATCCTTTTGCGTTTGAACGGCGCGGAAGATAACGAGCAGGAAAGTCCTTTGAGGATGTGGATAAATGCTAATATGTCAAAAGAAAATCTGGACGGCAGATAACAGCTTTTTGCTAAAGTACAAAGCTGAAATTGATGACGGAAAAATCATTGTTGGACAAGAATTATATCAAGAACTTTGCAACTTGGTCGAAGACCTTTTCCACAACGATGAATATTTTTACAATACCGACACCGCGCTGTTGAGAATGAATTTTATTGAAGGCTGTATCAGACTGACAAAAAGTCCATTCTACAACAAGCCAATGCAGCTTTTACTTTGGCAAAAGGCTTTTATCGAAACTGTTTACAGTTTTAAAATGTCTCGGCAGTGGATAGATAACAAAAAGTTTATCGACCGCTTCAAAGAAATTCTGTTGCTGATCGCGAGAAAAAACGGCAAAAGTGAGTTGATCTCCGCGACAGGAAACGCAGAGTTTATAACAGGTGCGCAGGGTGCTGATATAGTTTGCTCATCAAATGACGATGCGCAGGCTTCGATAGTATATGACGCCATTGACCTTATGCGGCAGCTTTACGACCCCAACGACTTAGACACAAAGCGCAATCAAAGATACATCATAAATAAAGCTACCAACTCAAAGGTTTTTAAAATGTCAGACCGAACCCGAAACAAAGAGGGGCGCAATATTGACTTTGCCGTTTTGGACGAAAGCCACGAAATGAAAAACAATGTTATCGCGAAAAGCATTTTGCAATCACAAAGCCTTAAAGAAAACCCGAAGTTTATAAATATCACGACAGAGGGTTTTGTCGTTGACGGGTATCTCGATGACGAGCTGAAAAAAGCAAGGGCGATAATAAACGGCGAAGATGACAGCATTTCCGCCGCGCGATATCTGCCGTGGTTATATACGCAGGACAGCGAACAAGAGATTTTTCAAAATCCACGGAGCTGGCAGAAAAGTAATCCGTCACTTGGCGCAATCAAGAGATATGACTATCTCGAGGAACAGGTTGACCTTGCCAAAAAAAGCAAGGCTGACAGAATTTTCGTTTTGAGCAAAGACTTTAACTTTAAACAAAACGGAGTTGAAAGTTGGCTGAATGTCGAGGACTACGACAAAGGTTTGACATACGACATCGAGAAACTGCGAGGGGCTTTCTGCTTGGGTCATGTCGATCTTGCGGAAACAACAGACCTGTGCTGTTGTAAAGCGTTGGTTATGCTGCCGAATGATGATACTAAATATATTTTGACTAAATATTTTATCCCGCAAAGCAAACTGGAGTTTGAAAATGACGATCACGCGGCAGGCGCAAAATATAAAGAATGGGCGCAAGCCGGATATATAACAGTTTGTGAGGGCAACGACAACGACTTGACGCTTTGTGCGGATTGGTTTTACTCACTTTTAAAAGATTACCAGATTAAACTTTATAAATGCGGTTACGATCAGAAGTTTGCGAAAGACTGGATACGCCGCATGGAAGAATACAACTGGTATAAATCAAGCGGCGACCTTGAGATGGTTTTGCAGAACGCACAAACTTTGAACAATGCGATTTTGCTTGCGGAGCGTGATTTGAAAGCGGGACTTGTCAACTATAACGATAATCCCGTTGATAAGTGGTGTTTCAAAAATAGCTGCTTACAAGTCAACGACTTGCGGCAAGCATTGATAATAAAAACAGAAAATCAAAAGAAGATAGACGGCTCGGTTGCTCTTGCGTCTCTATATGAAATGTACAGGCGCTACCGCTCCGACATTAAAAAACTTATGAGGTAATAAAAATGGGAATTTTTGACAAGTTATTCCGAAAACAGCCCAAAAACACAACATTTGCGCCGAATTTAAACGGCTTCGCGCCGATTTACACACAATTCGGCGCGTCGGCGTATGATTTTATTGCTGTTCAACAGGCACTAAAATGTATTGTTGACGAAATTAAAAAGCTGAACCCGACACACATACGCATAACAGACGGCGACCCCGTTCCCGTCAAAGGCAACATTCAAGATGTTTTGAACGAACCAAACCCGTTAATGACGACGACTGAATTTTTGGAAAAAACAGCGTGGATGCTGTTGCTGAACTACAACGCATTTATTATTCCGACATATTACACATGGATTGATGAAGCGACGGGCGTTGAGCGTCGATACTACGAAAGTTTATGGCCGATAAAGCCGACACAAGTCGATTTTATCGAGGACGCAGGCGGCCGACTGTTTGTAAAGTTTTGGTTCTGGAACGGCGAACAAACAACAATACCGTATGAGGATGTTATCCACATCAAATATAATTACTCGGTTAATGAGTACATGGGCGGCAACATGGTCGGGCAGCCAGATAATGACGCGCTGTTGAAAACTTTGCAGCTTAACGAAATGCTTTTACAGGGAGTTGCAAAAGCTATGAAAGCGAGTTATGCGGTAAACGGCGTTGTCAGATACAATTCGCTCATGGACAACGGGCAGACCGTGAACGCACTGAAAGAGCTTGAAGCAAAGCTAAACAACAGCGAAAGCGGATTTTTGCCGCTTGACCTTAAAGCGGACTTCACACCGCTTGAGCATAAATCGGCGATAGTTGATGAAAATACATTGAAATTTGTTGATGAAAAAATCCTGCGTCACTTTGGCGTGCCGATTGAAATTTTGCGGGGCGACGCAAGCAAAGAAATTTGGGAAAGTTTTTATCAGAAAACTATTGAGCATATAATTTTGTCTTTCTCGCAGGCGTTTACAAAAAAGATTTTTACAAAACGTCAAAAGGCGTTTGGAAACCGCATAGAACTATATCCCAAAGACTTAATTTTTATGACCGTTTCGCAGACGCTCGAAATGATTAGGGATTTGTCTCCGACTGGAACGATTTTTGAAAACGAGAAAAGAACATTTTTAGGCTTGCGGCCTTTGCCTGAACTGGAGGGCAAGCGATATATGTCACTGAACTGGATTGATGCCAACAATGCGGCGCAGTATCAGACAGGCACAACGGAAAATGTTGATATTATTGACGAAACAAAGGAGGACATCTGATGACAACATTAAACGGCAGCAATGCGGATTACAGAGGAACAAGCGCAGATATCAAACCGACCGAGGGCGTGGCAATCAACAGCTTATATCTCGAACTTGATACCAATACTTTTTACTACTTTAACGGCGAGGATTGGTCTGTTTTAGGGGGCGACTAAAATGAATTTTTATGATGTTATTTTTGCACAGCAAAAAACCAAAAAGGACAGTAAATACTTTGAAGAAATTTCGGATGCTATAAATGTTCTTGCGGGAACGGAAACGACATACACGCCCAGCGAAATGGGAGCGGCGATAATAGACGCAATCCCCACCGAGGAAGTCACAGACAACATTGTCAGCGTAACCGATGCGGCCGCTTACCCTGCGGAAGAGCTTGAATTTGCAATCGAGCCAGTGCAGGACTTACACGGGTATGACAGACCGTGGCCTGCTGGCGGTGGGAAGAATTTGTTTGACAAGAACAATGTTATTAGTGGATTATGGAGAAACGATGGCTTGTTTTATCCAGAGGATAATAGCTACTTAACAATTTATTGCAACGTTAAACCAAACACGACATATATTTTATCCGGAAATTCCTCATGGGACTCCCCGAGACTGTGTTATTTTGACAGCAAAAACCCGTCAACATTTACAAGCAGATATACCGAGCCGGTGTCTCCGTTTGTTTTTACAACCGATGAGGATACCGTTCTGATTTGTTTTTGCCCCGCCAAGGCTTCATATGGTGATGGTTCAGAGGTGCAACTCGAACTCGGCTCCATTGCAACATCCTACGAACCCTACTCCAACATCTGCCCTATCACAGGCTGGACGGACGTGCAGGGTAAACACAGCGGAGCAGATACAACGCAATACACCTCAATCCCCATAACCTTTCCTGGGGCGGCAGGCACAGTCTACGGCGGCAAGGTGGATGTGGTGAATGGGAAGTTGACGGTTGATAGAGCGGAAGTGGATTTGGGGACACTCGATTGGGTGTATTATGCCAATGTTACTCCACCACAATTTAGAGCAAGTCTTAATCCAGCTCCTAAGATTATTTCCGGAGATGTAGTATATCCAGCGTATTGTTCCGAATATCCAATAGTTTCACATTCTCAACTTGCAGACAAAACGGCCGCCATTTTTTATGCGTCAAAGAATGGAATAAATATTTGCGATTTAAGATACAATAACGAAGAAGATTTCAAAGCCGCAATGCAAAGCGTACAGCTTGTCTACGAACTCGCAACCCCAATCGAATATGACATAACTCCACAGCAAGTGCAGATGCTGTTAGGCGATAACAACGTATGGTGCGACACGGGAGATACTACTTTAGAATACAAGGTAGACCTGTCACGCTTTATCGCAAAGTTACAAGCAGCTCAGGCAACACCACAGCTTAGCTTGTCGAGGCAGGCTGTGAGTAAGAGTGCTATTGTATCGACTGACGGGGCGGATGAACCTATTGAAGAGAGTGAAGAAGCCGATGACTTGATTGTCAAGGAAGAAATCACCGAAGAACTTGCGGAAACAGAAAAGGTCGAGGATATAAAAGAGACCGAAAAGCACGAAAGCGAGGTCGAAGAATTATAAACGGCACAAATGCGTATAAATGCCCGAACTGCGGTCGGGTGTTGCTGAAATACTTTGACAAAGCAACAGCAAGCGGCGGACTGTTTGCAAAGTGCCGCCGCTGTGAAAAAATTGTTGAAATACAAATAAAAAATACATAGAACGAGCCAACGAGCCGATTATCCTGCTTGCTAAAAAACGAGCAGTTTAATCGGCTTTTATTTTTTTTCGGAGGTGCGAAATGAAAAAAAGCAAAAAAGAGTTTGAACAGCGCGCATTTGAATTTGAAGTGCGTGCGGAAAAGAGTGAGCGCGGTTACATTATCACAGGCCGCCCGATAGTGTACGAACAGTATACAGACATGGGCTGGTATCGCGAAATAATTGAGCGCGGCGCACTTGACGGCTGCGACATGACCGACGTGCGTTTTTTGGTAAATCACGACACTAAAATGATACCACTTGCGCGGTCGCGCAGAAATAACGGCAACTCAACAATGCAGCTGTCAACCGACTACGACGGCCTGAACATGGACTATGTTGCTTTGGACGTTGAAAAAAACGCAACGGCAAGCGAATTGTACAGCGCCGTAGAACGCGGCGACATATCGGGTATGTCGTTTATGTTTACAATCGACGGGGACGAGTGGGAAGACCTCGAAAGCGACTATCCCACGAGGAAAATTAAACGCATCGGAAAAGTTATTGAAGTTTCGGCTGTCACTTTTCCTGCATACGAGCAAACGACCATTTCCGCAAGGTCAAAAGAGGTATTGGATAATGCCCGCGCCGCGTTGGAGAACGCGCGAAAGATTGAGCGGTCAAAATCGTCGGAGGACGATATAGATTTATTAAAATTAAAAATCAAAATGATGTAAAAGGAGTGAAACATTTATGAAATTTAAGGAAACATTACTCAAAAAAGTAACCAAACTCGAAAGCCGCAAAGCCGATTTAAAAGCTAAAGCCGCAAAGTCCGAAAATGTTGAAGAACTGCGCGCTATCAGTGCGGAAATTGAAAAAGTTGACGAAGAAATCAGCGACTTTCGAGAACAGATCGCCGCACTTGAAGAAGACGAGCGCGCCGCATCAACAGACGCGGAGTTTAGAAGCACACCGCCCGCAAATGCAGTAAAGCATAACGTCGGAATGTCAACAGTCGGCAGCTTTGAGCAGAAGAGCGGCGACCTTGGTACAAAGTCGGAAGATAGAACCGCTTCGGTCGAATACCGTTCCGCATTTATGGCGTATGTTCAGAAAGGTACTGCTATTCCTGCGGAATTTAGAAACGGCACGGCAATAAACACGGGAGACACAGGCGCGGCAATCCCTGTAACTGTTATGAACGAGGTTATCAACACCGTTCGCAAGCGTTACGGCAATCTTTATAACAAAGTCAGAAAGATGTCCGTGCAGGGCGGCGTTGAAATCCCTGTCGGCGCGCTTCAGGCAACTTTCAAATGGATAAACGAAAGTACGGTATCTCCAAGACAGAAACTCGGCGAACTTGGCAAGGTACAGTTTAGTTATCATACCTTAGAAATCCGCGTATCGCAGACTTTCTTATCCTCGATACTTACTTTATCCGCATTTGAAGCAACTATCGCCGAAGCTATAGCTGTGGCATACTTACAGGCTATGGACTACGGTATTGTAAACGGCAGCGGTGACGGCACTATGCTCGGTATTCTTAACGACCCGCGTGTTACAAATACCATAACAATGACTGCGGCAGATATTTCCGACTGGACAAAGTGGCGCAAAAACTTCTTTGCGAAACTTCCTCTTGGCTACAGAAGCGGCGAATTTATCTTCCCGCTCGGCACGGTAGACGCATATCTTGAGACTATGGCAGATGCCAACAACAATCCTATCTTCCGTCAGTCCACAGGTCTGGAAGTCAACGACGGCGACGCAAGAAACCCCAACGGCAGATTTTTCGGCCGTGAAATCTCTATCGTTGAGCCTGACATTATCGCAGATTTTGATAGTGCAAGTGCAGGAGATGTTATCGGCGTTTACTGGCAGCCCGAAGAATACGCTATCAATGAAAACTTTGGTTTTACGATGATCAGATACCGCGACGAAGAACTCAACGAAATTGTCAACAAGGCACTTGTCGTTACCGACGGCAAAACACTTAACCCCACAGGCTTTTATAAAATTATCAAGGGCTAAAAGGGGGGCGTAAACTATGACAAGTACAACGGTTGACGCATTAAAAGCGTTATATGTAGCACTTGGCGGCACGGCTGCCGATGTGGCGGACTTGACGCTTATCCCCGATGTGATAAATGCCATTGCGGAATTTGTTTCAGACGGCGGCACAGCTGAACTTCCCGCGGTAACCGCCGAAAACGACGGCAATGTTTTAACAGTCGTTGACGGAGCGTGGGCGGCAGCCGCACCCGAAATTACAGGATAAAAAAGGAGTGAAAAAAGAATGATAAATACATCAAGAATAGTGCCTGTACAGGCAACAGACCTTATAACTTTATACTCCCGCATTTTTGCGATTGCGGGAACGACTGTCACAGCGATAAACGCGGACGGCGCAGACGGTAACTTTACCGTAGCGTCAGCACCCAACGCGCTTCTTTGCGCAGAGCCTGTCGCAAGCCTTGACTTCACGTCGGCGGTATCTTCCGCAACGGTATACTTTGCACCTGCTTACAACTATAGCGGCTTTTCCGTTGCTGGCGCGGCGGTAGAGACCGCAGGCGCAACAGTAGAAAACGACCCTGGTGCATTTTATAGCGCAACACTTTCGAGCGGCACAGTTACAATCGCTAAAATAGGCGCGTAATGCCTATACTGCGGCGGCATAAACAACCGCCGCAGGCACGAAAGGGAGTGTAAAAAATGAAGTTAAAAATCAATAAACCTTTTCGCGATAAATACACAGGCGAACACTATGAAATCGGCGCAACGGTGGAGTTTGAGACCAAAAGAGCGGAAGAACTGTTAAAAGATGCCCGCGCTTTAGTCTCAAAGCCAAAACGCAAAGCAAAAAGCGAGTAAAAAGGCGGTGACGAAAATGTTGGAAGATGTAAAAACGGCGCTTGGCATAGTCGGCGACTATAACGATAGTGCCATACAGATATACATTAACGAAGTTACTGACTTTTTACGCGGCGCAGGCGTTGCGGACACAAACATAACCGTCGGCATAGTCGCCCGCGGAGTTGCCGATTTATGGAATTATGGCAGCGGTAACGGCAAACTTTCTGACTATTTCATGCAGAGAGCGACGCAACTGTCATATAAGGCGGTGATGTAATGGCCGCATTTACACCGTCAACGCCGTATACGACGGCAATCGAAATACTGATACCGACTTACTCAAAAGAAAAGGGAGAAGACGTTAAAACTTTTCCTGCAAACGGTATTCAAGTATTTTGCAGTTTTAAGACATACGGCGGCACAGAAACGAACCAAAACGGCATATACAGCGTTATCAATACCGCCAATGTCGAAACATGGTACAGGCCTGACATAACCGCCGCCTGCCGAATAAAGCTGCTCGAAACGGGCGAAGTTTTTGAAATAATCGGCAGACCTGAAAACATTGATATGCGGCATCAGTTTTTGAAGTTTAAAGTCCGCGCGGTCGAGGGTGGTGCGTGATATGGCAAAAGGAACAAAACGCTTTGGGATAGAATTTGACGGCTTCCTTGATTTAATCGCCAAATTTGAAAAAATCGAGGGCGATCTAAAAGAAATCACGGAAGAAATGTTACAGGTCGTTCCCGAAACTGTGAACCCTGCGTTACATCATGCCATGAAAAAGCACGAGCGAACAGGGCGGACGGAGCGGTCTATCATCGAAAACCCGCCCGTTGAATGGAGCGGCAGCAAAGCGACCATTTCTGTAGGTTTTGACTTTAAAAAAAGCGGTTTGACATCGGTATTTCTGATGTATGGCACAGCACGTCACGCACCAAAAAACCAGTACGGCGCAGCCAAAAAAGCAGATACCAAAATGAACCCCGGCATTGCCGCAGATAAAAATTTGTATAACGCCATTTATGGCAAAGCTGTTAAAGCCAAAATCGGCGAAGAACAGAAAAAAATACTGTTGGACGGTATCAAAAAAAGAATGGAGGGATAAAAAAATGGAAGATATTTTAATACAAATACTTGAAACCTTTGGTTTTCCTGTTTTCAGACAAGGGAGCTTGTCCGAAAATCAGCCATATCCCGACACTTTTATAACTTTTTGGGAGCGTCCGACAGACGACCTTGCATTTTATGACAACGACAATCACGCAGTTTACTACGACTATGATGTAAATGTTTACTCAACATCACCAAGCCGCACATATCAACTTTTGCGTGATGTGATAGCGGCGTTAAAAACTGCTGATTGGATTATCATGGACAGAGGTCACGACATTGCATCCGACGAAATTACGCACCGCGGCCGCGGCGCAGAGGTCGGATATTTATTATATTAAAAAGGAGTGATAAAAAATGAAAATAGAAGAATACAGAGGTATTCGCGGTTTAGTCTATGCTAAAGTTATAAGCGATACGACCGACGGCATATCCTACGGCACAGTCAAAGCGCTTGCAGGAACTTCACAGCTGACAAAATCGACAGCAACAAGCAACGAAGCGCATTACTATGACAATGTTCCTGCTGTTGTTATAACGGGCGTGGGTGCTGATACCGTTACCGCCGATGTATCTGCTATACCGCTGGAAACTATAGCGGATTTGACGGGTCAGTATTATGACAGTGCAACAGGGTTGTTTGTGGAAAAAGACGGCAACGCGCCTTATGTGGCGATCGGCTATGTAACCACCAAAACAGACGGTACGGACGTTTATGTTTGGCGCAACAAGTGCAAGGCTACACTTGGCGACACAACACATCAGACAAAAGACGCAGGCACTACAGCCAACGGACAGCAGATCACTTTCACAGGTGTTGCGACAACATATCAGTTTTCAACGGTCAACGCGGGCGCAAAGGCTGTCTATATCGAAACTGACAACAATCCGTCGGGCATTACCGAACAGGCATTTTTTGCAAGTGTTCAGACACCCGATACAATCGGTGGCACAGTAAATGTTGTTGGTGTTGGTGTTGCGCCTGCCGCTGCAACTATCGCAGTCGGCGCAACGCTTCAGGCGATTGCAATAGTAATTCCTACAAACGCAACAAACAGAAGCGTTACATGGAGCGTTACAAGCGGCGACGATTATGCCAGCGTTTCAGAAGACGGTCTTATCACAGGCCTTGCGGCGGGCGTTGCAACAGTTACCGCGACCACAGCCGACGGCAGTTATACAGACAGCATGACTGTAACAGTCGAGACAGAAGCATAAAAGCGATTACTTGGGCGGCGGCCTGCTTGCGGGCGGGTCGTTGCCTTTTTTATAAAACGGAGGTTTTTTCATGAGTGAAATTATTTTAAAAGTATATGAACCTGATATGAAAACGGTTAAAAAAGAATATTCCGCACAAATGACAGAAGTGCCTTTTGGTGCTATCCGCCGATTGATGCGTTTATTTGATATAGATAAACAGGATAATGCCGACGCGTTCGAAACTATATCCGCCGCCTGGGATAGCGTTATCGCTGTTTTGGATAATTTCTTTCCCGAAATGACGGAAGCTGACTGGGATTATGTCAGCACCCGTGAACTTGTCGGCGTTGTCATTCAGCTGGTAAAGTCTACGGTCACGACGCTTTCGAGCATTCCTAAAGACCCAAAAAACTGAGTGGGGATGCCGAAGACATCCCACTTAACGAACTTTTATACATGATTATCCATAATTTATGCGCCCGCTACGGCGGTTTTGACCCGATAACGCTACAAAACAGGCCTTTTGTTGCAGTTGTTGAGTGCTATTCAGACCTTGCAAGGTTGGTAATTCGCGAAAACAATAGCAACACAAGCGCAGGCGATAGGGTTATCCGCCGACCCGCGGGAGACAATTGGTATTAAAAAGGTGGTGAACTAAATGCCGAAAAATGATGTAACGACCTCGTTTATTGCGGATATGTCGCAATTTAAAGAAAACATACAAGCCGCGAAAAAGACGATACAAGCCGCAAATGCGGAGCTGAAAAATGCGTCCGCATCAATGGATATTTTTGGAAAGTCTTCAGATGGCGTGACGGCGCAGATTGACGCACAGCGAAAGAAACTTGCCGCGCAAAACGAAGTGCTTGAAAATATGCGAAATGAATACGCCCTTGTTGCAAAGGAACAGGGCGAGGACAGCGAAGCGGCAAAAAGACTGTCGGTCGCTATCACAAACCAAGAAACGCAAGTCTTAAAAACACAAAAAGCGTTATCAAAGTTTGAAAATGACCTTGAAAACGTTTCAAAAGCTGAAAAAATGGCGGCTGAAAACGGCTTGACGGTAGACCAAAACTTGAAAGCGCTTGAACAAAGCGAGAAAAAAGCCGAAGCCGAAGCTGTCAAGTTGGCATCGGGGCTTGACGACGTAAGCGACAGCGCCAAAAGTGCAGGCGAAAACGCAAGCAAAAGCGGCGACGGTTTTACAATTTTAAAAGGCGTTGTTGCCAACTTAGCGACCGAAGTTATAAAAATGGCGGTTGACGGTTTAAAAAATCTCGGCGCGGAAATCGTAAACACCGCAAAAGCGGCGGCGGCCTATGCTGATGATATAAGCACCATGGCGACAGTCACAGGCTTATCGACTGAAAAGCTGCAAGAAATGCGTTATATGGCTGACTTGGTGGATGTCTCCGTCGAGACTATCACGGGCAGCATGACGAAGCTTGAAAAAACAATGTACTCCGCCGCCAACGGAAACAAAGCGGCGATAAAATTGTTTGAAGACTTGGGCGTTAGCATAACCGATGCCAACGGCAATCTCCGCGATAATGAAGATGTTTTCGCGGAAGTTATCGGCAAGTTGGGCGACATGAAAAACGAAACCGAGCGCGACGCTGTTGCTATGGCGATTTTGGGTAAATCTGCAAAAGATTTGAACCCACTTATCGCGGCGGGCGCGGACGAAATCAAAAATTTATCCGATGAAGCGCACGAAATGGGCTACGTTTTAGGTGACGAAGCGCTTGACGGTTTAAATGCGCTGAACGATACGCTTGACCGCTTGAATGCAGTTACCGAGGGCGTAAAAAATCAAATTGGAGCAATGGTCGCGCCTATCTTAAACGGATTTTTAACACCGTTGCTTGAACAGTTTGCAAAAATACCCGAAGCCGCAGAAAGCGGAGGTATAAGCGGCGTTGTTGGCGTTTTTACGAACATGGTGCAAAGCATTTTGTTGACCTTGCAGGAAAACGCCCCCGCGATTGCCGCCGCGGGTACGGAACTTTTGACATCTGTTGCCAACGGCATTTTGACTAATCTTCCGCTTTTGCTGTCGGTGGCAACAACGCTGATATTAACACTCTCGACCGACATCGGTCAAGCTTTGCCTGATTTGATACCAACGATTGTTGACGTTATGTTGCAGATCGTTGACGTGCTGATCGACAATGTTGATTTGCTTGTTGATGCTTCGTTGGCCATTATTTTAGGCTTGGCGGACGGTATTATTGCGGCGCTGCCGAGATTGCTCGAAAAAGCGCCCGTCATAATCGAAAAGCTGATAAAAGCCATTATCGAGGTACTTCCGACACTGGTAACCGCGGCAATTCAGATAATTCAAACGCTCACGCAGTTTTTAATGGAACCTGATATTTTGAGCCAGTTACTGACCGCGACAATGGAAATAATCAACACCGTTGTCCATGAGTTGATTATTAACGCGCCAATGTTGATAAGTGCGGCAATCGAGCTGATGTCTGTTTTGGCGGCGGGAATTATCACAAATGCAATATTTGTCGCTAAAAAAGTCCCTGAACTGATAAGCGAGTTTGTCAGAGCCTTCGACGGGCGACAGGTAATGCAGGACTTACACGATGCAGGGTGGAAAATAATTGATGATGTGGCAAAAGGCATTGCCGATACTATCATAATTGCCAAAAAATGGGGCGAAGATTTGATTAAAAACTTTATCGACGGCATAAAAGGCAAATGGGCAGAGCTGAAAGGAAATGCCAAAAATACGGCAGAGATCATCAAGCAATTTCTCGGTTTTTCCGAACCCAAAGAAGGTCCTTTGTCGAACTTCCACACATTCGCGCCGGACATGATGAACTTATTTATAAAAGGCATCAACGACAACAAGCCGAAATTGGCTGAAGCTGTCAGCGGTGTGGCGGGTGCTATAAAATCGGCTATGCAGCCGCAGTTATCCGACCTCGGTAATTTCACCGTGAACGCCAATGTCACGGGCGGCGCAGGTGCAAGCGGCGCAAAAAATGTTGTGAATAACTACAATTACACCCAAAATATTACAAGTCCGAAAGCGGTATCGCAGCTTGAAACATACCGACAGACTAAAAATCTTTTATCATTGACGAGGGGAGCGCTGGCATGATGATTTTTTCAATAAAAAATCCGAGCGGGGTCACAACAAGCCTTATACCGTCCGCAGATTTTACGGTGACGCGAATTGACGGCTTAACGCCGCCGCAGGTCAACATAAATACAACACAGTCGGCCAGCTTGGACGGCAGCGTTTTCAACAGCGCCGCCGCCCGCGACCGAAATATAGTTATAAACATGGCTGTTAACAGTCCCGCGGAAGTTAACCGTTTGAAACTCTACGCCGCCGCCCCGATAAAAAAGTTATGTACTTTTTATGCTAAAACAGCGGCGAGAGATGTTAAAATCTTGGGTTATATCGAAGCGTGCGAGGTCAATATTTTCGACCAGATCGAGACGGCACAAATATCCGCGATATGTCCCGACCCGTGGTTTTCGTCGGTAACAGACGAAACTGTCAACATCAGCGACAGTTTTACGGATTTTACAAACGCAGGGGATATCCCTTGCGGCGCAGAATTTGAATTGACAGTCGGCGCGGATGAACTTGACGTTGTTGTTGAAAACGGCGAATACAATTTCTTTGAAATCAACTACAATTTTCTCGCGGGCGATAAAATCTTGCTCAACACAAAACGCGGAATAAAAAGCGTTATACTGCGCCGCGGCACCACATTCACAAACCTGTTGAACTATGTCAACAGCGGCTCGACTTGGCTACAGATAGGCGGCGGCGCGAACCGCATAAAAACAAGCGAAAATGTCACGGGCGTTGTGACATATACGCCGCTTTTCTCGGGGGTGTAAAAAATGGAATATATAAACGTTTATAACCCGAGCTTGGAAAACATCGGCATTATAGATGTTTTCAATTCCGTGATTTGGACATCGAGATACTATGCGCTTGGAGATTTTGAATTGACGCTTGCCGCAAGCGGTAAAGCGTTGTCGTTTTTAAAAAAAGGTTATTTTTTAGCGAGAAACACAGACGTTATGCCCGACGGAACTATAAAAAATATGATGATCGTCCAAAATGTGGAGCTGCGGTCTGATGTGGAAAGCGGCGATATTTTGACAGTTTCGGGAAAAAGTCTCGGAGGGCTGCTTGAACAGCGCGTTATATCTCGACAAACCACGTTGACAGGCGAACTGCGCGACATTATGAATCTTGTCGTTGCCGAAAACCTGGCTTTTCCGTCTCTTGATGCCCGAAAACTTTCAAACTTGAAAATTGCGCACACATCTCCGTTTGACATATCTGCGACGGCGCAGGTCACAGGCGATAATTTGTCCGAGTGGATAAGTGCGTTATGCCAAAAATACGGCGTCGGGTATGATGTCTATGCCAAAAACGGCAATTTTATATTCAAAACGTACAAAGGCACAGACCGAAGCACCGAGCAGACAGACGTTCCGCAGGTGGTTTTTTCAAACGAGTTTGAAAATCTGTTATCTATGGATTATCAATATTTGACGGAGAATTTTAAAAATGCCGCTATCGTCGCGGGCGAGGGCGAGGGCGCAGGAAAAATATTCTATAATCTCGGCCAAACGACAGGCTTGAACCGACATGAGTTATATGTTGACGCGGGTTCGCTGTCATCCAACGAGGGAAGCATAACCGAAAGCGAGTATTTGACTTTACTTGAAAATAAAGGCCTTGAAGCCCTCGGAGGATATGTCAATAACGAGCTTTTCGACGGCGAAGCGGATATAACATCACAATACCTGTATAATAGCGACTTTTTTATGGGCGACATCGTCACTATAAAAAATAGTTACGGCATTTCTGCCGCCGTGCGAGTTGTGGAAGTGATCGAAAGCGAAAGCCCGAGCGGTAAAAGCGTAATCCCGACATTTAGCGTAATATAAAAAGCGGCTCATAAACTTGATGTAAAGTCAATATAAAATGCGAATTTATGTCAATTAAATTTAAACAAAAATTTGTTGTGTTTTTAGTAAATTTGTATATCACGCGTATATCACCGCTTTTTAGTTGCATTTTTGCCCGTCCTCAAACCCGCATAAAACCGTTGTTTTTAGGCATCGAAAACAGCTTTTTTTAAATAAAGATTAAGTTTTTAAAGAGCAAAAATCCGATAAATAAGCGGGTTTGAAGCGCTTTTTTGTATATCACGCGTATATCACCAAAAAAAATACAGTCGTTTTACAGTTTATTGACGGCATCAAGAAGTGGCTGCAAAGATAGACGAGGATAGACATCTCCGGTCACGTTTCCGGTGGCGTGGCCGACAATTTTTTGAATGATGATCTGTGGTACGTCTTTTTCGGTCATAAAAGATATAAATGTCGATCGGGTGTCGTGCGGCGTGTGACCCGGCAGAAGTTTCGCAAACTCAGCGGCGTAATCGTCGTATGATCGGTTTATAAACGCATCTCCGACGGCTGAGT
>ODAI012285216.1_pt1 | contig 16419 bp, 14 predicted proteins | sample 1539321 | NCBI WGS metagenome assembly ODAI01 (sample SAMN02144231, study PRJEB22623) | gut metagenome | biome: sheep rumen | host: Ovis aries | place: New Zealand | reverse complement strand
GCAGTGGCCTCTTCCACAATGGATGAACGGGATGAGTGCTTATTCGATGTGGTACCTGATTATACAGTACGATTGGTATCAGCACTTTGGAAACTTGGACTTCCTTCAGAGGCATGGAGATTATATCAAAGGATTGATCGACTTACTCGACACAAAGATAGCAGAGGACGGTACGGAGACCAGAGAGCTGATCCACAATTTCACCGGCGCAGGCATCATCCAGGGAATCCACAATACCGAGAAATCTATTTCCAGTTTCGCGAGAGCATGCTTCGGCTATGCCATCGACACCAAGCAGGATCTGTGGTTTGCCACAAAGGATACGATCTCCAAGAAGTATGACCACACCTTTAAGGATATTTTCCAGGAGATTTACGACAACGAGTACAAGGCAAAATTTGAGGAGCTGGGCATCGAATATTTCTATACACTGATTGATGACGCAGTGGCCCGCGTGATCCGCTCTGAGGGCGGTTTCATCTGGGCGTGCAAGAACTATGACGGTGATGTGATGTCCGACATGGTGGCTACAGCTTACGGCGATCTGTCCATGATGACGTCCGTGCTGGTTTCCCCCAGCGGTGTGTACGAGTATGAGGCAGCGCATGGAACCGTGCAGCGCCATTATTACAAGCACCTGAAGGGCGAGGAGACCTCCACCAACTCCATCGCGACGATCTTTGCGTGGAGCGGTGCTTTGAGAAAGCGCGGTGAGCTGGATAATATCCCGGAGCTGATGACTTTCGCGGACAAGCTGGAGCAGGCCTGCATCAAGACCGTGGAGGACGGCAAGATGACCAAGAGCCTGTCCATGATCTCCACCTGCGAGAACCCCGTGATCCTGAACAGTCTGGAGTTCATTCAGGCGATCCGGGAGACGCTGGATACTTTGTTGTAAGACAGCTGGCGTAATATATTTTACCGTAAAGCAATTTAAAACGAAATAGGACGCACCACGCATAAGGCCAAGCCTGTTGCGCGGTGCGTTTTTACAGAGGGGGCGGCTTCTGATATGAATGTAGCTGTTTTATCCGATATTCACGGGAATCACCTTGCGCTTGAGGCGTGTATAGATTATTTGGAAGACAAAAATATTGATGCATTTTTCTTTTTGGGAGATTATACAGGGGAGTTTCCCGGAATAGAGCAGACAATGCAGATGATATATAAGCTGCAGGCAGAGAAACGATGCTATTTCCTGAGGGGAAACAAAGAAGACTATCAGCTTATGGGGTTGGGACAGGGACATCCGGAATGGGATGCGTATCCCAGCACAATTGGCATGCTTCGATATGCCGAGGCGCATCTCACCCAAAGGGACTTGGAATTTTTTAAAAATCTGCCGATCACATTGACAATAAAATTGGAGGGAATGCCGGAAATTGTAATCTGCCATGGTTCTCCGAGAAAGGTAAACGAGAAGTTTTTGGAAAGTGATAAGCTGATTGAGGAAGTGTTGGCAGAGGTTGAGGCGGATTATATTATCTGCGGACATACCCACAGGACAGCGGAAGTCACCAGAGGAACAAAGCATATCTGGAATCCGGGTTCGGTCGGGATGCCTAGCGATGTGCCGTACGGATTTCGGTTTCTGATCCTGCATGGCGATGACGGTAAATGGATACCGCAATTTGTATTTTTGAGAGCCAATACGGAACAGATTCTTCAGAAAATGAGGCAGGCAGGTTTATTTGAAATTGCGCCTTATTGGACAAGACTTACAGAATATATGGTTAGAAACGGGAATGGGAAGCATACCCATGGGAGTGTCCTGAACAGGGCGATGGAACTCTGTAAGGGAAAATACGGAAAATGTGTGTGGCCGAAGGTGCCGGAGGAATGTTTCAGGCAGGCGTTTGAGGAATTGGAACAGGGATGATCTGGGGAGGGCTTGCGGATGAAAAAGAGATTGTTAAAAAAGGGAGTTTTGGCTGGAACGATTTTTACGGCGGCGTTGAATTTTAATGCCTGTGCTTACGGACCGCCTGGAGGAATGTATATGCCGGAGGATACCACGTCGGAGCATACGAACCTTTCCGAAGAGGTGGAAAGTTCTGAGATGACGTCCGCAGATAGCGGTGAAAAGGAAGAAAACGAAGAAAACGAAGAGAGCGGCGAGAGCATAGAAAGCAGCTTCTTGCAGGACTCGGATTTCGATCCTTCGCGTAATTTTGAAGCGACGGTCTACGGCCCTCCGGAGGTATTCCGGTAATTTGCAGTATATTATATTGGTTGATCTATATTGGGTGATTTTATGGAAATCATTAAAGTAAAACATTTGGAACAATTACATGATTACAGGCAACAGCTGCGCAGGTCTCCAAGACTGCGCAGACTTTTTCTGGAGTTGACGCTGCGGTGTAATGAGAATTGCCTGCATTGCGGCAGCCGCTGCGGCGAGGCAGGGAACCGGGCTTTCTGGCAGTCCGGTCAAATCAATGCTGATACAGCAAAGACAGAACTGTCCACGGAGGACTATCATGCTTTCCTGGACAAAGTGAAAGCAGACTTTGCAGAGGCGCTTCCCATGTTGTGTATCACCGGCGGAGAACCCCTGCTGCGGCAGGATTATTTTGAGATTATGGAGTATGCTCACAGGCTGGGGTTTACCTGGGGGATGACCAGCAACGGCACTCTGATCACAGAAGAGGTGGCCAAAAGACTGAAGACTGCGGGAATGAGTACAATCTCCGTGAGTATTGACGGGACGGAAGCCATCCATAATACATTCCGCCGCAGCAAGGACGGATTTGCGCGGACAGTGGAGGGCGTGCGCAATCTCATGAAACAAGGCTTTGAGGCGGTTCAGGTTACCACTGTGGTGACGAAGAAGAGTCTGGGGTGTCTGGATGAATTGTTTCAATTGATGTTAGACCTGGATGTGGATTCCTGGCGGGTCATCGGCATTGAGCCTATCGGCAGGGCGCTGGAGCTGGAGGGCTATGCGCTGAGCGATGCTGAACAGCGGCAGATGCTTAACTATATCCGGGCAAAACGGCAGGAGGGGTATCCGGTGACCTACGGCTGTTCCCATTTCCTGGGACTTGACTATGAGCGGGAGGTACGGGACTGGTATTTCCTGTGCAATGCGGGGATCTACACCGCCAGCATTATGGCGAACGGCGATATCGGCGCCTGTCTGGACATTGAGCGCAGACCGGAGACGATACAGGGCAATATTTTTCGGGATGATTTTAAGCAGGTGTGGACGGAGCGTTTTGAGATTTTCAGGACATCTTTGGCGGAGCAGAGCGAAAAATGCTCTGCCTGCCCTGAACGGAGATATTGCGAGGGCGGCTCTTATCACAGCTGGGATTATGACCGGAGAGAGCAGCGGATGTGTTTCTGCAATCCCTAGAATGTTTTGTGAGATGCAGAGAGGAAGGAGGCAGAGGGCAGGATGTGGTTTCAAAAGAAATCATCGCTTGTACAGGCGATTTCCATTCAGACGGAGAAAAAAGGTTTTGTGCAATATATCCACACAACTGCACTGCCGGAATTCCGCGGCGGACGATATGGCTTTGCAAATGAGCTGCAGAAAATTTTTCTGTTTGCGGATGCGGAGCATGACCAGAAGGAAATAGCGGCCTGTTTTTTGGATAAAATACAGGCATTTACCATGCGGGAACTGCTCCGGTTTACGGAGGCGACAAGATGCTTTTATGCGGAAGAATATAATTATGCTTCGAACTGGCAGGCATGGCGCGATGCGCTTCGCAATGTCCGGCACAAGCGGGAGGACTTTTCTTTTCTGTCAGATCAGGAATATCTGGCAATGCTCTGCATGGGCACGCTTCACAGCAATGGCTATTACAGGCAGATGTGCATTGAGGCGTTGCGGGATTGTGGATCAGGAATGGGATTGTATTCGGAACGGTATGGCATCGGGTTGTCATTGCTTATTTTTTATCTGTTGCGGGTCAATGATTGGGTGGAGGAAGTCCGAGAGTCTGCTTTTGCGGCAGCAATTGCAGAGACGGAGCAGGCTGATGGGATCAATTTGTTGTTTTCCCTTCCGATTTTGGAAAAGCTGCTTGCAGGAGGGCGGCGTAATCGGACACAGGCAGAAACTTTGCAGGGGCAATTTGCGGAAAATTTAAAAAGAAAGCTGACACAGGCAGATTTTAAGCAGATTCCGAGGCTGGAAATACAGATCCGCAATGCTTTGTACAGGCTTTGTTTGACGAGAGCGTTTTTATTGAAAGAACAGATGTGGTTCTTGCTTGTGCGGGAGCGTACCGGTTATGGGGTACGGCTGCTTTTTGCGGGCATACAGAAACGGTATGGATTTACGGATTCGGAATTGGAAAGTTGTCTTCAGAGTAAAAATGCGCAGGTACGCCTGCTTGCACTACAGGAAAAGTATGAGCGACTGCAAAACTCATGGCCTGAGTTGGAACGGATGTTGTTGGATAAGGCGGCGAGAATCAGGTTTTGGGTTCGGTATATTTTGATCCGACATGAAAAAAAGGATATACTTGTATTCTATAAAGCGGAGCTGCAAAAAGCGGCGACGCCGATCTGCCTGCGGTGCATTGGTGAGACGGGCAGTGATGCAGACATTGGGTTGATCGAATCCTATCTCTCGGTTTCGGATTATCGGCTTGTAAAAGCGGCTCTTTTTGCGTATGCAGAGATTCGAAAAGAGGAGGGGGCAGATCTGTATTGGGATTATCTGACGGGAGAGGATAGGCGTCTTTGCCGTGCCGCCTATAAAATTATACGGTCCTATCATGTTCACTATCCGGAAAAAAGATTATATGAAACTTTTGTGCAGTATAGAGGAGAAGAAAGGGAAAGCGTTTTTCTGACTTTGCTGCTGCGGGGAAATTCCTGGAAACGATTGGAGTATTTATTGGAGTTGGTGGATGATCCCCAATTGTCTGAGAAATTCAAAAAAGAAATTCTGCTTGCCTGCGCTGAACGAAGCATGTATGGCAACATAGATGGGCTTACAGGGGATCGGATCAGGGAAGTTTTGGCACGAAAGAAGGGGGTGCTATCCCGCAAACTGGCTGAGGGGATATTGTTTGACTTGAAATATGTAGTGAGATAAATAAAAACTCCGCTGAAGACAAGATAAACATAGTCTTCAGCGGAGTTTTATCATTTGCAATTTCTTTTGAAATTTATCTGCCGTACAGGATCCGCACCAGCTCGGAATCCTTGTCTAACATAATGGTCTTGTCGCCTTTTTGCAGAGAAACTTTCAAAGCGTCCAGTCCGCGGATGTAGCTGTAGAACTCCGCTTTATCCGGATCGTTGTAAGCTTCCGCCAGAATCTTCATGTATTCGGCCTCGCCTTCCGCCTCCAGAATGGAAGCCTGCTTCTCGGCGTTTGCCTTTTTGATGGCTACCTGCTTGTCGGTTTCGTTGCGGATCTTTTGCGCATCCGCCTTGCCCTGTGCGGTGTAACCGGCTGCAATATTGTTTCGTTCGGAGATCATTCTCTGGTACACAGCCTCTTTATTGTCGTTGGGCAGGTCGAGAGATTTGATCTGAGTGGATGTGATCTCAATGCCGTACTGTCCGATGTCGGAGTTGGATTCTTCGGTGATCCTCGCGGACAGCTGCTCGCCGCGGAATGCGATCACCTCATCCTGGGAGAGAGAGGAGATCACGTTCTTGGTGGCGTTGTAAACAGCCGCTTCCACACGCTCCCCGGCTCTGGCATCAATGCCGTTCAGTGTCTGCAGATACTTGGTGGGATCTGTCACATGCCAGAGTACATAGTTGTCTGTGATCATGCTCTTTTTATCCTTGGTGATGACATCCGAAGAAGGAATGTCATACAGATGCTCCGCCCGGGAGATAGTCTGCGTGCTCTGGATCACAGGGATCTTGAAGTGCAGACCGGGTGTGTCCGTGATGCTGACGATCTTATTAAACTGTTTGATGACAACATATTCTTTTTGATTGACCGTATAGAAAGAATTCAGTAAAACAACCAGTACTGCAACGATCAATACGATTCCGATACCGCGTAAAAAACTTTTCATATTACTGCACCTCCTGACTCTGGGTCCCATTGGCTGCAAAAGAGGAGAAGCTCTCAATGGGATATAAGGTCTGGGTATTCCCGTCTGTGATGATCACCTTCAGATCGGGAAGCACTTCCTCGATGGTCTCATAAAACATACGCTGTTTGGTGATCAGGGGATTCAGTTCATACTGCTCATACATGGCATTGAATCTTGCCACCTGTCCCTCTGCCTCTGCAATACGCGCGCTCTTTGCGGCTTCGGCATCCTGTACGATCTTGTCGGCTGCTGCCTCGGCCTCAGGGATGCGCTCGTTCTGATACTGCAGTGCGTTGTTCTTGGCGGTGTCAGCGCTCTGTTTTGCGGTTTCCACGGACTTGAATGCTGCAATGATCTCTTCGGTGGGAGGCTCGGAATCCTGGATCGTGATATTGACGATCTGCATGCCGATATTGTGCTCCTCCAGCTCCTGGGCGATCAGGGTTTTGATCTCGGACTGAATCTGGCTCTTGCCGGTGGTCATGGCCTCGTCCACCGTGTAATTTACCACGACCGTACGGATGCTGGCCAGTGTGATATTGGTCAGGATCTCCTCCGGTTCCATGGTGTTGAACAGATAAGCAACCGGATCGCTTACTTTGTACTCCAGATAGAAGTCAATATTCAACAGGTTAAAATCGGAAGTGATCATGATGCCGTCCTCAGGAACGGTGATATTCTGACCGCTTCCGGTAACCGCATAGCCGATGCCTATGCCGTGGGTGGTCATATCCACTTTGCGCACCCGCTGGATAATGGGGATCTTAAAGTGGGGACCTGCAGTATCGGTGCGAACCAGCTCGCCGAACATGGTGACCACTGCATTTTGCTGCTCCGATACGCTATAATAGCTGCCGCCCCCCAGCACAATGATCAGAAACAGGACGACACCGATCTTGATTCCCGTCAGGATCGCGCTGCCTGAAGGTTTGTTTTGTGGATTCATGAGATACTACCTCGCTTTCTTTTGAAAATACAAAGTTAATCATATCATGTTTGGAACAAGGATACAAGATTATTGTGCAAGGATTTCCCATTCCTGATAGAGAACCTCCAAAGAATGGCTGATCTCTGCTTGTTCGCCGGACAATTCCTGCAGTTTCAGCACCTGGGTACCGATGGCGGGATCGGACATTTCCGCATCGATTTCGGCCAGGCGGTTTTCCAGTTCCTCAATTTTGGCTTCGCACTTTTTGAGATCGTTTTCTTTCTTGCGTTGGCGGGCCTGTTCTTCTTTCTGGGCTTTCCAATCCGCCTTATTTTCTGAAAGCGGGGCGGAAGCTGCTGCCGGGGCGTTTGCGGACTGACCGGCGCCTGCCTCAAGTGCAGCCATCTGCACTTCCCGTTTCTCCAGATAGTAGTCATAATTTCCGATGTAATTTACAAACTGATGCGCAGTCAGGTCCAAAATGCGGTGCGCAGTGCGGTTGATAAAATAGCGGTCGTGGGAGACGTAGAGCACGGTCCCCTCATATCCGTTTAAAGCATCCTCCAATATTTCCTTGGACACAATGTCCAGATGGTTGGTAGGCTCATCCAGGATCAGAAAATTCGCCTCGGAGAGCATCAGCTTCGCCAGAGAGACACGACCTCTTTCCCCGCCGCTTAGGTCGCCGATCCGTTTGAAGACCTCCTCGCCGGTAAAGAGAAAGGCGGCGAGGGTATTGCGGATCTCCGTGTTGGTGAGGTAGGGATAATCATCGGATATCTCATCAAACAGATTTTTTTCGCTGTGGAGCACATGATGTTCCTGATCATAATAACCAATCTCCACATTGGTGCCCAGCCGGAAAGTGCCATGGTCGGCGGGAAGGAGATCGTTCAGGATCTTCAGCAGAGTTGTCTTGCCGGTCCCGTTATCTCCGATGATCGCCACATGTTCTCCGCGCTTGATCTCAAAACTGACATTTTCGAATAAAAGCTGTTCTCCGAAAGATTTGGAAAGTCCCTCCACGGTGAGTACGTCATTGCCGCTGGTGCGGTAAGGGGTCAGCGTCAGACGCATGTCGCTGCGCTGCCCGGAGGGCTTGTCCAGCACCTCGATCTTGTCCAGCATTTTTTCGCGGCTCTCCGCACGCTTGATGGATTTTTCCCGGTTGAAGGAGCGCAGTTTATCAATCACTTCCTCCTGATGTCTGATCTCACGCTGTTGGTTCAGATAGGCGTTCCAGGCGGCGGCGCGCAGCTGCTCCTTTTTCACCGCATAAGCGGAGTAGTTGCCCTGGAAAACGGTGGATCTGCCCTGATCCAGCTCTATGATCTTGGTGGCGATCCGATCCAGGAAGAAGCGGTCGTGGGACACGATCAGCACGGCACCCTTGTAATTCATCAGGTAGGTTTCCAGCCAGGCGATGGAATTCAGATCCAGGTGGTTGGTGGGCTCATCCAGAATGATCAGGTCCGGCTTCTGGAGCAATAATCTGCCTAACGCCACACGGGTCTTCTGACCGCCGGAGAGGGTGGCGATGGATTTCTGAAAGTCGTCCTCTGCAAATCCCAGTCCCTTTAAGACGCCGATGAGCTCACTGCGATAAGTGTACCCGTCGCCGGTTTCGAAGGCGTGGGTAAGGTCGCTGTAGCGCTTTAAAAGCGGTTCCAACGCATCTCCGGATACGTTTTTCATGGCGTGTTCCGTCTCGCGCAGTTTATGCTCCAGGTTCACCATCTCCTGTTTTACGGAAAGAAGTTCCTCGTAAATGGTCCGGTCGTTATCCACCGCACCGTTCTGGGCCAGATAGCCGATGGTCTTATCTTTAGCAACGGTCACGGTTCCCTCGTCGGGAGAGGACTCGCCGATCAGGATGCGCAGGAGCGTGGTCTTGCCGGCACCGTTGATGCCGACAATGGCAGCCTTCTCATAATCCTCTATATGAAAACTGACTTGATTTAAAACTGTATGTTCTATAAAGCTTTTACTGATGTTCTGACAGGAAAGTATCATAAATTTTTCGTCTCCGTTTTATTTGTCCCTATTTTATCTTTTTCAAATATTGCTGTCAACCTGTGCGTATGACTTGACAAAGCTTTAACAAAGTGATACGATAAAGCAGAATATTGAAGTAGGAGGAGAAACCGGTGGAGACGAAAGAAATTTCACAGGCAGTGATAGGACGGCTTCCCAGATATTTGAGATATTTAGGTGACTTGAAGGATGAGGGTGTGGAACGTATTTCCTCTCAGGAACTCAGTGAACGCATGAACGTGACGGCGTCCCAGATCCGTCAGGATTTCAATAATTTCGGCGGTTTCGGACAGCAGGGGTACGGCTATAATGTGGCTTATCTGTATGACGAGATCAGCAAAATTTTGGGATTGGATCACAAATATCATTTTGTGATCATCGGAGCGGGCAATCTGGGGAAGGCGCTGGGAAATTACCTGAATTTTGAGCGCAGAGGTTTTATTTTCAAAGGGATTTTTGACAAAAATCCGGATCTTGTCGGTCAGGATGTCCGTGGAGTCAAGGTTATGGCGATTGAGGAATTGGAGCATTTTTTGAAAGAGAATCCCGTGGAGATCGCTGTACTGACGATTCCAAAGACCAGTGCGGTGGATCTGGTGAATGTTCTGGTTGACAACGGAATTCAGGCAATCTGGAATTTTGCCCATGTGGATCTGGATGTGCCGGAAGGGATACTGGTGGAAAACGTACATCTTTCTGACAGCCTGATGAAGCTTTCGTATAATATCAACAGGCGGAAATCGGAGAAAGAATCTTAAAGGGGTCTACGGTATTATGGCGGGGAAAAGCAAGCAGGAGCTTTTTGCAAGTGCATTGACGGGGAAAAAGGTGCCCGTTCTGACCTTGGATAATAAGTGGTACCGGCTGTTGAATGAACTGGGCAGAGAAGCCGCAAAGGATCTGGAGGATCAGCTGAATGAGCTGCTGAAACGTCAGGGGAAGGTGACCACAGAGGCCAAGGATATCAAGAAGCTGAAAAAGAAGCTGATGAATGAGATCGTGCCGATGGTGGATGAAGTGGAGCAGACGAAGGACAAGAAGCTGCTCAAGGAGATCGATGATCACAAGCGGCTGATTGAGGAATGTAATCAGAAGCTGGACAGCTATCAGGAAGAGCTGATGGATCTTCCCAGGGAGATTGAGCAGGTCAATCAGAAACTGATGCTGCTCACCATGGAGTATTGTTATGATACGCTGCAGGAGAATACGCAGCAGATTAACGAGATCGGAGACTGGGTCACCAATGTGCGCATCGAGTTAAAGAAGAATCTGATCCGGAAGCAGGAGATGGAGCAGAAAAATCATGAGATTTATGCTTATATGAATGATATTTTCGGAGCGGATGTCATGAATCTGTTTGACCTGACTTATGATCCGGAGCAGCATCATCCGAGAGCGTCATCCGAGGTAAAACCGAGGACGAATTTGGCAGAAAGTGAAAACTGATTTTTGAATGTCGGACAAAACGGAATTTGCCGGATTGTCCGACATTTTGCGGTATATGCTACGGAATACGTGACAGGGCGGAGGAGAGAACATTGAGATATCTTGTAAGTGCGGAAGAAATGCGGCGGATGGATAACAATACCTCGGAGCGTCTGGGAGTACCGGGAATGGTACTGATGGAACGCGCGGCACTTGCCGCGAGAGAGCTTATTTTGGAGTATCTGCGCAAGAAGGGGTTATACGGCGGTTCGACGAGACTGCATGGCAGTCAGGTGCCGGATGTATTGATCCTGGTTGGCATAGGAAATAACGGCGGAGACGGTCTGGCTCTGGCCAGACTTCTGGCGGAGCGGGATGTGGCAGTCAGTGTATGGTGCGTGGGAAATCGTGAGAAAGCATCTGCACAATGGACAGCACAGATGCATATATTGGAACACTACCAGATTGATTTTTGCGACGGGCCGCAGAAGGAAGCGTACACGGTTTTGGCGGATGCCTTGTTCGGAGTGGGATTGTCCAGAGAATTGGCAGGGGAATATGCGGATGCCGTGGATGGCTTTAATATGCTTGAGGGACATAAGATTGCTTTGGATCTGCCCAGCGGGATCAGCAGTGACACCGGAGCTGTCCTGGGGTGCGCGGTAAAAGTGGATGAGACCATCACTTTCGGATATGAGAAGCGGGGGCTGTATCTGTTCCCCGGCAGCAATTATGCCGGCAGGATCACGTTGGCGGATGTGGGGATTAACGACAGAGCCTTTCTGGGACAGACGCCGGGAATGTTCTGTCTGGATCCGGAAGACTTAAAGAATCTCATGCCGAAACGGGATGCCGGCGGCAACAAGGGGACTTTCGGAAAGGTATTGGTTGTGGCAGGCTCCAAAGGAATGGCGGGAGCCGCGATACTGGCGGCGAAAGCGGCATACAGAGCGGGCGCAGGTATGGTGCGTGTGATCACGGATGAAGGGAATCGCAATATTATACAAAGTGCTCTGCCAGAGGCGCTCTTTGGCAATTACGAGGATCTGAGCGCGGGGATTTATTGGGCAGATGCCTTTGTCATCGGTCCCGGTATCTCGCAGTCCGAAGCAGCGGCGGACTGTATGCAGAAGATCATCCGGGCGGCGGAGAAACCTTTGGTCGTGGATGCAGACGGCTTGAATCTGCTGGTGCGGTATGACAATCTGAAGAAGCAGCTGGCAAAACGGGAAGGCTTATGTATCCTGACTCCCCACATGGGAGAACTGGCTAGACTGGTGGATACGCCGGTGGAGAAGTTAAAGATACGGACCTGGGACTACGGGCTGATGCTGGCCAGACAGATGCAGTGCGTTGTGGTGGCAAAGGACGCCAGATCTTTTGTGTGCGCAGAAAATAAGACAGTCTGCATGAATATTTACGGAAATGACGGAATGGCAACGGCCGGGAGCGGCGATGTCCTGGCGGGGATACTGGGCGGGCTGATGGCGCAGAACAAGGAATCGGAGGATGCTTTTTATACAGCGTGTCTGGGCGTTTATCTGCACGCGGCGGCGGGAGATCTGGTGGCTGCCCAGAGAGGCACGTTTGGTTGTATGGCGGGAGACATTGCGGATGCGGTTTCGCCGGTTATGAAGGACGCATGGAAAGAGGAATAAGAGGATGACACAGGAAGAAAAAGAATTGGTGGAGCAAAAATATGCGAGGGGATATGCAAGGATCGATCTGGATGCGGTACTGCATAACATGCGGCATATGAAGGCGGGGATTGACGACAAAACAAAGATGATCGCAGTAATCAAGACCGACGGGTACGGGCATGGAAGCATTCCCATCGCAGACGTCCTGGAGGCGGAAGAATATGTCTGGGGTTATGCCGTGGCTGCGCCGGAGGAGGCTTTTTTGCTGCGGGAGCATGGGATTCGAAAGCCGATCCTGATCCTGGGTTATACGTTCCCGTATGCCTATGAAAGAATGGCTCTGGAACAGATCCGCCCGGCCGTGTTTGAACACGAAATGGCAGCGGAACTTGCGAAGGCGGCGCGAAAGACGGGGAAAGCGATAAAAGTACATATCAAAGTGGATACGGGAATGGGGCGCATCGGCATTATGCCGGATGACACCGGACTTGCGTTTGTCAGAGAGCTGCAGCGGTACACAGAGGAAGGCTGCCTGGAGATAGAAGGCATCTTTACCCATTTTGCCAGGGCCGACGAGAGAGAGAAGCAGTCCGCCAGAAAGCAGCTTGCCCTGTTCACGGATTTTATTCGGCGGATCGAGTCGGAACTGGGTATTCAGATCCCGGTGAAGCATTGCGCAAACAGTGCAGGCATCCTGGAATTGCCGGAGAGCAATCTGGATGTGGTGAGAGCGGGGATCACGCTTTACGGCCTGCACCCTTCTGAGGAGGTTCCGGGCGGGGAAACCTATCTGAAACCGGTTCTTTCCCTGCACAGTCATGTGGTTTATGTGAAGACGATCCATGCAGGGCAGAGCGTCAGTTACGGAGGTACGTTTACGGCAAAGAGTGACGTGCGCGTAGCGACGATTCCCATCGGGTATGGCGACGGGTATCCCAGGTCGCTTTCCGGCGGGAAAGGCTATGTGCTGATCCGCGGGAAAAAGGCGCCGATCCTCGGCAGGGTATGTATGGATCAGTTCATGGTGGATGTGACGGATATTCCGGAGACTGTGGCAGGAGATGTTGTCACTTTGATTGGTAGAGACGGTGACCTTTGTATTACGGCAGAGGAACTGGGAGGATTATCGGGCCGGTTTAATTATGAATTGGTATGCGATCTTTCCAAACGGGTTCCCAGAGTGTTTGTGAAGAACGGAAACATTGCGGCGACACAGGATATGGAAGGGTATCATGTGAGATTATAAGCCTCAAATGCAGCAAAAAGAGAAATATCAGAATACCTCCCGAAAATAAGGCAATACTATTTTCAAAGCCAACAGGCAAAAAGTGGAGGAAGAAATTATGAAGAGAGGCGACGTATATTATGCAGATCTGCGTCCCGTGGTGGGATCGGAGCAGGGAGGGATCCGGCCGGTGCTTATCGTTCAGAACGATGTGGGAAACCGGCACAGCCCGACCGTGATCTGCGCAGCCATCACCTCAAAGATGAATAAGGCGAAGCTGCCTACGCATATCGAACTGCGTGCCGACCGATATGACATGGATAAGGATTCGGTCGTTTTGCTGGAACAGCTTAGGACGATCGACAAAAAAAGACTGAAGGATAAGGTGTGTCATCTGGACGGAGAAGTGATGCTTAGGGTAAATCACGCGCTGATGATCAGCCTGGAACTGGATACATAAGAGAAGTGGCGGACGGTTATTGACGAAAGTACGCAGATTGGTATATGATGATAACAATCTGAAAGAAAAGGAGATTGGGTACAAATGGAAGACGCCGGACCGATAGCCGGTATGATCTTAGGGCTTTTATTTTTGGATGCGCTGGTTTACGGATACAGCTCCGCACTGCAGAATCTGGACAGGATTGAACTGGAAAATCGGGCGGAGGAGAAAAAAGATCCAAAGAGCATCCGATTGCTGAAACTTGTAGACAGACAGGAAACGTATGTAGGGACCGTGCAGCTGATCACGACTTTCGTTGATATGGCTGTCGGCGTGCTTTATCTGGGATTTATTCAGACGCATCCGGGAGCGGAAATTGCGGTGGCTGCGGCTGTGGTGCTTTTATACTTATTTTTGACCTTCGGGGTGCTTCTGCCGAAAAAAATCGCCGCGAGACATGCGGAGCGAATGGCTTGTCTCGGATTGGCGGCGGCAGAGCTGGTCCGTAAATTGTTTCGCCCCATGACGGCGCTTGTGGGTGCGACGGTGAGCGGGATCCTGTTCCTGTTTGGGGTGCGCGACAAAAGTGAGGAGAGCGATGTCACCGAAAAAGAGATCATCAATATGGTACAGGAGGGCTTTGAGCAGGGTGTGATCGAAGACAACGAAGCCGAGATGATCAACAATATCTTTGCGTACGGCGACAAGCAGGCACAGGACATCATGACGCACCGGAACAATGTGGTGGCGATCGACGGTGAAATGCATTTGAAAGACGCGATCGATTTCATGCTGGCAGGTACCAACAGCAGATATCCGGTGTATGAGGAGAATATCGATCATGTGATCGGCATTCTGCATTTGAAGGATGCCATGCGGTATCACCGCAGGGATACCTCGGCGGACGGCTGTGTCAAGGATCTGGACGGACTGCTGCGGGAGGCGTACTTTGTTCCGCAGACCAAGAATATTGACGAGCTTTTTGAAGAGATGCAGTCCAAGAAACTGCAGATGGCCATTGTGGTGGATGAATACGGACAGATGGACGGTCTTGTCGCCATGGAGGACATCCTGGAAGAGATTGTCGGCAATATTATGGACGAGTATGATGAGGATACGGATTACATCGAGGAAAAGGGCAATGACGAATATGTCATAGAAGGCAAGACTCCGTTGGAGGAGCTGGCAGAGCGCTTCGGAATCGTATTTGAGGAGGAAGAAGTGGAGACGCTGAACGGTTTCATGATCCGACGGATGGATCACATTCCGGAAGAGAATGAGCGGTTTGATGTGGATTATAAGGGATATAATTTCAAAGTCCTTTCCGTGGAAAACAAGATGGTGCAAAGCGTGCTGGTGACGAAACTCCCGGAACAGGCCCCTTCGGAGGAAAACGGTGCAGCTGAGAATGAAAATGTCTTGCTGTGACAGGAAAAAAATGGTATACTATGACACGGGTATGCGGACAAAAATGGGTCTGCATAACGGATCAGACAGAAAAAGACAAAGGAGATTAAAGATGTCAGGGCATTCTAAATTTGCGAATATTAAGCATAAGAAAGAGAAAAACGATGCCGCAAAGGGCAAGATATTTACCATCATCGGACGTGAGATTGCCGTTGCGGTAAAAGAAGGCGGTCCCGACCCCAACAATAATTTTAAACTTGCCACCGTCATCGCAAAGGCGAAGGCGAACAACATGCCCAACGATACCATCGAGCGCGGCATCAAAAAGGCTGCGGGAGATGTGGGCAATGTGAATTATGAATATGTAACCTATGAAGGGTATGGACCCAGCGGAATTGCGATCATTGTGGATGCTTTGACGGACAATAAAAACCGGACCGCGGCGAATGTGCGTAGTGCTTTCACCAAGGGACAGGGAAATATCGGCACGCCGGGCTGTGTGTCCTTCATGTTTGACAAAAAAGGACAGATCATCATCGACAAAGAGGAATGTGACTTGGAGGCGGATGATCTGATGATGCAGGCTTTGGATGCAGGAGCCGAAGATTTTGCGGAGGAAGAGGACAGTTATGAGATCCTGACGGATCCGGATGCTTTTGAGGAAGTGCGGAAGGCCTTGGAGGATGCGAAGATTCCCATGCTGAGTGCAGAAGTTACTATGATCCCGCAAAATTATGTGGAGTTGACGGATGAGACCGCCATCAAGAATCTGCAGAGAACCCTGGATATGCTGGACGAGGACGATGATGTCCAGGCGGTATACCACAATTGGGATGAGTAATCCGATCCGAATTTAGAAAACAGGCACCACCTGAGCAGGGTGGTGTTTGCCATGCTTAGATGTATTTGTTTCTATGAGAAATAGGATAGAAAGCGCAGAGTCTGCGCAGAAACGGGAGGATAGAAAATTGGCACAGAATCCGAATTTTAAGAAAGAAACCATATGCGTACAATCGGGCTGGCAGCCCACAAACGGGCAGCCCAGAGTTCTGCCAATCGTGCAGAGCACAACCTTTAAATACGACACTTCCGAGCAGATGGGAAGATTGTTTGATCTGGAGGAGAACGGATATTTTTATACCAGACTGCAAAACCCTACCAATGACTATGTGGCACAGAAGATCTGTGAGCTGGAAGGCGGCGTGGCGGCTATGCTGACCAGTTCCGGTCAGGCGGCTAATTATTATGCGGTATTCAATATCTGTGAGGCGGGGGATCATGTAGTGATGTCCTCCACG